>Ga0326728_10001651_pt1 | contig 77854 bp, 74 predicted proteins | sample MB3enrmetagenome_FD_207602 | JGI IMG/M metagenome (GOLD analysis project Ga0326728, IMG submission 207602) | Lab enriched peat soil microbial communities from McLean, Ithaca, NY, United States - MB31MN | ecosystem: Environmental > Terrestrial > Soil > Wetlands > Peat | place: USA: New York...
CGGGGAGAGCAAGTGCTTGCCTTGGACCTGATGTTTACGGGAGGTTCCTGGAAGGACACCCAACCCTACGAATTCGCACAAATTCTCGATGGCTTGGGCGACCGTCCGATCGGCATGGAGGCGGCACAGCTCAGCCGGACCGCCCACTGGGCCAAGGAGCGCGCCGGGGTCTCCAAAGTGCGACTCGAGACGGGAGGGATTCGGACCCAGGTAGTAACTTTGGTGGCAGCGGCGCTCGACCCGGCGCTTTTCTCTGCCATCGTGGTTCGAGACGGGATGCACAGTCTGAGCTATGTGCTGGAACTGCCGGTGCGCTTCGAGCAAGCGCCTGAACTTTTCTGTCTGGACTTTTACAAGGACTTCGACATTGACCGCTTGGAGGCGCTGGCGGCGCCGGCGAAGGTGAGTGTAACCAAGTACCTTGAGATTCCCAAAAAGTGAGCAGGGAGGAACTGGTGAGGATTAGAAGTCAACAACGGTGGCTGGCGCTTTTTGTATGGATATTTTGTGTGGCCTTGACGGTAGTCGAAGCAGGCGCTGAGTCTGGACCGAGGACAGTAGTTCTGCTGATACCGGAGAAGTCGGCCCCACCCGTGAAATTTGGAGCGGAGGCGCTTCGCCGCGCACTTGAAACAAGGGGGCTGGAGGTACACGTTGACCCTCAACCATTGTCTGCGGACGTTGAAATCATAGTAGGTGAGAAAGGTGAACCGAATCTTAGCAAGGGCGGACAGGATCGCATAAGGGTTTCCGATAAGGCCGAATCGTATGCGCTCTCAGTTACCTCGGACAAGCGCGTCGTGGTTGTCGAGGGGAGTGACGCCACGGGCGTCATGTACGGCGAATTTGACTTGGCGGAGCAGGTCAGCGCGCAGCCGGGGAGCGACTTCGTCGCCCAGCTCAAACCCGCCAGCAAGTCGCCCTACCTCGAAGTTCGTGGGGTCAACATGTTCTTGACCGTCCAGGATATTGATGAGCCCGGCGGGGCCTTCTGGTCGGATGAGTATTGGAAGACGTACCTGGACATCATGGCTCGCGACCGCTACAACTTTCTCGACATTCATGGTCCTTGTGACGCCGTCACACTTACCTTTCCCAACGGCTTCTCCTATTTCGTGAGTTTGCCCGATTTTCCCAGCGTGGGCGTGGGCACCGAGCAGGCCGCAAAAAACCTTGCGCGCTTCCGCCAGGTGATCCACATGGCCAGCGACCGAGGAATTAAAGTTGGCTACATGAATTATGAAGCGCCTCCTCCCATCGGCCCGTGGAAGACGCGGCGTTTCGGCGTGGACGAACGCTGGGCGTCGGTTCCTCAGGAATTCCTCAAGGGTGTGCAACTCGAACAATACACCCGCGAGGCAGTGCAGAGTTTTCTCGAGCAACTGCCGGAGCTCTGGATGTTTGGCTTTCGGATTGGAGAGTCCGGGCAGCCCGAGGATTTTTACAAGAAGACCTACCTTGCCGCTCTAGCCGAGTTGCCGCCCAGCCTGAAGATATACCTCCGCACCTGGATTGCCGACCCGCAAAGCGTCCGCGACCTCGCTGCCTCTACCAAGCATCCGGTTTACATCGAGCCCAAATACAACGGTGAACACCTTGGTCTTCCTTATCAGGCTGCTCAAGGTGGACGTCGCTACCCGCCCAGCGGTTCCTATGAGAATTACACCGACAATCCCAAGAATTACTCCATCATCTGGCAAATTCGCGCTCACGGAACTCATCGCGCCTTTTACTGGGGATCACCTGAATTTGCCCGGCGCACGGTCCGCAGTTGCAAGCTCGGCGAAGGCGCGGGCTTTTCCATGGAGCCGATGGAAGCATATTCACCGGCCGCCGATTACCTCCACCACAATCCCAAGACCAAACACAGTTTTTACAAATGGATGGTGGAGCGCGAATGGGTGTGGCATCTCATCTGGGGCCGCACAGCTTACGACCCTGACGTCCCGGACCAGGTGTTTGTGAATGAGTTCATCAGCCGCTTCGGCCCACAGGCGGGACCGCTGGTGTTCAAAGCGCTCGAGGAGAGCAGCAAGATCGTGCCGTTTATTTACGCCTACCACAATGTCGGCTTGGACCATCAGGACTTTGCCCCCGAATTCGAGACCGGCGACCACGCGCTGGGCGCGCGCTCACGGCTTTGGCAGGGGACACGCCTTGTCCCGTACGGCGGCAACAACGACGATTTTCTGAGCGTTGACACGCTCGACCGGACGGCGATGGACTCCCCGGCAATTTACGCCGATGATCGGCTACGGGGTCTTACCAGCGGCAAGCTGAGTCCCTTCGAGGCGGCAAACTATTTGGAAGCGGCTGCCAAGACGAGCGAGCAGCAGATCATCGAGGCAGCCGGTCTCAATCCACGCTCACCCGAGAATTTTGACTGCATCCGCCTGGACATCGATGCCCTCGCATGGCTGGCGCGCTACTACCGCGACCGCATCCTCTCAGCAACCTATCTTGAGCTCTACGAGCGCACCACCCATCACCCGGAGCTAACTCAGGCTTCTGAATACATGCGCCGGGCCGTCGCCGACTGGGACCGTCTGTCTGACGTCACCGAAGAGCATTTTGGCTTCCTCCCGGAATACATCCGGATGGGAGTGAAGGATTTTCGCTGGCGAGACGAAGGGCGAGGTTTGGGTGCAGATCTGGATCAGATCGATAACTTCGAAACTGCTTTCCGCCAGCTTTCGCAGCAGGGCCACTATCGCGTGATAATCGGCCACGTGCCGCCTGCAAAGGTCGCACCAAGGCAAGCGCTCAAGCTGACGGCTACCTTCGCGACAGCTTTCCAAGATCCGCGTGTCTATCTTTTCTACAGAGACTCTGAGGAGGCTGGCTATACCAAAGTCGAGCTCGTGCGTGAAGACGAATTCCAGCGCACCTGGAGCGGGGAAATCCCCGCGCACGAAGTTGTCCCTGGTTTTCTTGATTACTACTTCGAGGCCGACTGCGGCAGGTGGGGTCCGTACGGCGGAACTATCGAGCATCAGTCGCCCTATCACGTCCTGGTGAACGACAACAACTCCAAGCCTATTCTGTTGCACACGCCGACTGCCGGGCCTGTCCGAGGCGGCTCAATCACCTTGCGCGTTGAGGTCACGGCGAAATCAAAGGTGAGGACAGTGTGTGTGTATTACAAGCGCCTGCCGGCTTACTACGAGTGGTTGAGGATGGAAATGCACCCTGAGGGTCAAGGTTACTTCAGCGCGGATGTGCCGGTGACGCCGGAGGGCATTCTCTACTACTTTCATGCTAGTGACGAAGATGGGAACGCGGTCAACTACCCTGACTTTCTTGAGCGCACTCCGTATTTTGTCGTCGATAGTTGGGCGCCAATTCGGGTTCAATGACTCGATGAATCAATCACCCGACGCTCTTGTGCGCCCAGTCCCGTGGCATGTGGTTAATGCTGGAGGTTGCCGTTCCCTCCGGCCTTCTTGCGGGCTTCTTGAACGGTATCGATCTGGTGGATCAGTTGGCGCATCGAGTGGACCACCTGCTGAAGTCGCTCCGGCTCATTTCGCAGAGAAAGGAGTCGTTGCTTGAATTCGAGCCCCAGGGGAAGCGACGCAGCGAGACGGAAGGACAGGTAGCGGTAAGGCTGGGGCAGGTGGACCGGCATGTCGGATGCTTGGTGCAACCTTCGCGTGACTTCCTGAAAGACCTGGATGGCGTCTTCCGCCTCTGTCTCTGCCGGCGTGTCTGAACCTTCGTCGTCGAAGAACTCGACGGAGGCGCGCAGGTAGGATTTCTCCTCGTTGGTGAGCAGTATCTCGAACCGTCGCCTGCCTACTGCCAGGATATCCATGCGGCCGTCATCATATTTCCGAGTGAGACTCACGATCTGTGCTGTGCAACCGACATTTGAAATCTCCTCGCCCTTTGCCAAAACTACCCCGAAATCCTGCCTGCCGAAGCCGGAAGTCTTTGCCTTCAGGCACTCGCCGATCATTTCACGGTAGCGATCTTCAAAAATGTGGAGGGGCAATGGCTCTTCAGGAAGGAGCACCAGTTCAAGGGGAAATAGTGGCAGGAGGATCTCTTCCATGGGGCACCAACTACCAGAGCGGCTCGAACTGGACGCCATTCCAGGCACACGCCTTGGTGACTTTTACTGTATCAATGGGTTTGTCTTGCCCGACAACGAAGAACTCCACCGTAGCCTTCCAGACAGGTATGTAAATCTTCCCGCGCGGTTGAAACTCCACTTCACCTTTGGTCACAGTGCCGGGAGCGCCGGCATTCCTCGCGAGCGGGTGGAGTATTTGTACCTCTGGAGGGAAGAAGCCGAGGTTTCGCGACTCGATGGGAGCCGCCCATAGCGATGAAAAATTGCCGCCCTCGAGGCGGCGAATCACGATGTTAACGCCAAGAGTCGCCGGGCCTTCGCTGAACGGCTCGTGCGTAATGAGGCACTCGATTCCGTCCCCGAGGAGGTCGCGGACCTCCCCAGACAGGATTCCGGGCTTCATTTCGGAGAAAGGGAATTCAAGCCATGGGCCGCGAATGAAATCCCCCCGGGCAGGCAGGAAAGCTACCAGTCGCGAAGCCGGCAGGCCAAACGAAGCAACGAAGCAAACCAGCGCGGCGCCGGAATTCCCTTGCTTGACCAGCCAGCGCGCCACCGCTGCTTTTGAGCCTGCGAAATCGTCCGGATGTCCGGTGCCGACCCGGCGCAGGATCTCTTCGTCACTGGGGAAGCGATCGATTGGAAAAATCTCCGCCTTGCTGGAATCCACCCAGCCATCGACAGAATCGAGCGTTGCGAGGTCGGTAATGCGGAGCATGGCCCGATTCCTGCCCTGCTTTGATTCCGTTTTCAGCACGGGCGCCAGCGTACCCCGGCCCAAACTCAGCGAACTTGTTCTTCGGCCCATCGCCTTTCGCACAAGCTCGAGCGGTCCCTCTTGGACGTAGCACCATGCGATAGGCTGGCGATTGCCGCCCTCCTTGGCGGGCAGAACCGCGACGGCAATAATGTCGGTGATTACGAGGAAGCCGAGACCTGCCAGTGAAAATCGCATGTTCTCCACTATTGTTCACATCGGACGGAAGTTTGACAAACAAAATCGTACGCCCTAGACTGGGCAATCGCTCGGGCAGGCGCTGCGGCCTGAGGCGTGCCGAAGGTTGGCGTGGATTGCGGGCAGGTCGTCAAAGAACTGGAAAGCCTGCCGGGAGCGCTGCAAAGATTTCGGGCTGGCGTCGGGACGCGGAGTGTCAACCGGGCACTCTGGAGAATGAACCCAGGTTCTCGCCATGGGCGAGAAGAAATGGTCAAATACGAGATACAATGCCGCCCTTGCCCCCCGAATTCTCAGGGGAGCGGAAGGGTTTTGATCTGCGTCCTGGCTGCAACCCTTTTGATTTTGCTGCCGCCCGCTGCGTCCGCGCGCATAGTCAAAGACCAGACGGGCCGAAGTGTGGATGTTCCGAACAAACCTCACCGCTTGGTTTCCCTTGCTCCCAATATTACTGAGATCGTTTATGCTCTGGGTCTGGGCGACGAGCTCGTGGGGGACACGGATTACTGTGACTTCCCATTTGAGGCGAAGAACAAGCCCCACGTCGGGACGATGGTGAATCCCAGTCTGGAAAGGATCGTTGCGCTGAAGCCGGACTTGGCGCTGGGCACGCCGGAGGCCAATCGGCGTGAGACAGCCGACCAGCTTGAACGGTTGGGTATACCCCTTTACGGCGTGACGGCAAGCACTCTGGCAGGGACTCTGGCCTCGATCGAGGATCTGGGGAAGATTCTTGGACGCGCTGCGGAGGCGAGGAGTCTTGTGGCGCAAATGCAAGCCAGGATTGTGCGGGTTGAAAAACGGATTGAAGGCCAGCCCAAGCCCAAGGTGCTCTTCGTTGTTTGGTACCGCCCTCTGATTACGGTCGGCCCCAGTACATTTATTGCCGACGTTATCCGCGCAGCAGGCGGGATTCCTATCGGGGAGAACCTGAAGGGTGAATGGCCACGATTGACGCTGGAGGAGTTGCTGCCGCAGAATCCCAGCATCATCCTTTTGCCCAAGACCGAATCTTTTTCTCCGAGCACGGATGAGTTCCAGAGGCTGCCTGGTTGGAAGGAGCTGAGGGCGGTGAAGGAACACCGAATGTTTTACGTTTCCGAGACCATCATGCGGCCCTGCCCGCGCCTTGTCGATGCCTTGGAAGAGTTGGCAGTTGTCCTGCACCCTACGGTGGCCCTCAAGGCGGGAGAGCGTCAATGACCCTTCCGGCAACGCCCCGAAATGTGATTGTGGTTGCGGCGGTAATGTCTTTGCTTCTGGGCTTGGCGGTGTTGGTGTCTTTGACGATGGGCGCGGTCCACTTGCCGTTATCGGAAGTCTGGAGGGCGCTGGCTTCGCCCGGGGGGAACTCCGAAGCGGCAGTCATCGTGCGGGAGATTCGGCTCCCACGAATTCTTCTGGCCATTCTTGTGGGTGCCGCGCTTGCAGTTGCAGGCACGGGCCTCCAGGCCTTGCTGCGCAACCCGCTGGCCGACCCCTACGTCCTGGGAATCTCGAGCGGCGCAGCGGTGGGGGCCATTTTCGCTCTCTGGATTGGTGGGCGCATTGCGGCTGCCTCACCGCTGGCGGCTTTCGTGGGGGCAGTGATCACCATGGTTTGGGTCTACTTGCTGGGAAGGCGCCGCGGACGCCTGGCGAGCTACACGCTGATCCTGGCCGGCGTCATTACAGCCTCATTCTTATCCGCCGTAATTCTGTTCATGCTCACGCTGCTTTCCACCAGGGATGTGCGCGGCATCGCCTTTTGGCTGATGGGTGATCTCAGCGTGACACCGGTTGCTGAGCTGCGCATCCTGGCTCCGGCAATCATCCTGGCGATTGCGGGTCTGTATGTGTTTGCCAAGGATCTGAACGTCCTGCTCCTGGGCGCTGAGGAGGCTGTCCATTTGGGAGTAAACGTCGCGCGCGTTGAGGTGGGCGTTTATATTCTGGCCTCGTTGCTGACCGGGATAGCGGTCTCTACCAGCGGCGCAATTGGCTACCTTGGTTTGCTCGTGCCCCACCTGGGCAGAATGCTGGTGGGCAACGACCACCGCATGCTGCTACCCACCGCCGCCATTGGAGGCGCTATCCTCCTGGTGCTGTCAGATACACTCGCGCGAACCGTTGTGGCGCCTGCGGAACTTCCGGTCGGCGCCGTCACCGCCGTGGCGGGCGCGCCGGTGTTCATCTACTTGCTGCGTAAGACCGCGGGGTAAAAATTCTGAATAGTGAATTGTGAATAGTAAATTCTGAATCTGGGATTTTGAATTACCTTCAAGTGACTACAGACTACGGGCAACTGACGACGGACGACTGACAACGGGCAACTGACGACGGACGACTGACAACGGACAACTGACCTTGAACAATGAACGAGCGCACTTTGCAAGCTGATACTCCCGAATTGAGTCAAGCGCAGGAAATACGGCATCATCTGCGTGTGGAAGGAGTTTCATTCCGTTACGCGCACTTTGAACTGGCTTCCACAAGCTTCGAAGCGCATTCGGGGGAAGTTGTCGCCATCATTGGCCCAAACGGTTCCGGTAAGTCAACGCTGCTCGAGATTGTCAGCGGGCACTTGGAGCCGCAGGCGGGAAAGGTAACACTGGACGGTGCGGACCTTCACCGCCTCCCACCTCGGGCGCTGGCGCGAAGAGTGGGCTTGGCTCGTCAAGAGACCATCTTGTTGTTTTCGTTTGAGGTGCGTGAATTCATCCGGCAAGGACGCCACCCTCACCTGGGCCATAGTCTCTTCGAGTCTCCCGAAGACGAACGCTGGGTTGACTGGGCGATGGAAAAAACGCGCCTGGCGGAGTTTGCGGGACGGCGCGTGCTGGAAATGAGCAGCGGAGAATTCCAGCGGGCGGTTCTGGCCAGAACTCTCGCCCAAAGGCCGCAACTCGTGCTCCTGGACGAACCCACGGCCAACCTCGACATCGGCTACCAGATTGAGATGTTCCGGCTGCTGCGCAATCTCGCTATCTCGGAACGCTTCATCGCCGTAGTTGTCACCCACGAGTTGAACCTTGCCTCGGAGTTGGCCGATGAACTGATTCTCTTGGAACGCGGTCGCTGCCTTGCCAAGGGAACTGCGGAGCAAGTTCTCCAGCCGGATTTGCTCAGCCGCGTCTTTCGCACTCCCATCCTCGTCGACCGGAATCCTTCCAGCGGTCGTCCACGCGTCACCTGGGTTGCTACCCCGGCCTAACGATTACGCGGACAGATTAAGGCAGCACGACTGGCAGAAAATTTGATTTAGGCAAGGGACCACATGGCCTATTCAACCTCCTGGAAAGTTGCCGCGAGAGCGCTTTGTGCGGTGGCCCTGCTTTTGGGTACGCCCATCGGGTCTGAAACTGTGAAGGGCGCAAAATCTCTAGGATTCTTGCGCGTCGTGAGTTCAGGTCGGCCGCAGGCATCAATTGTTCTTGGAAAGGCGGCGGGCGAGCTCACTAAATACGCGGCCACGGAACTTCAAAAGTACCTGCGCATATTATCGGGTGCCGAAGTGCCCATCATTTCGGAGGACGGGGTTTCTTCCCGGCCATCGAAGGAAGCCCTGATACTCGTTGGTGGTCCATCTTCCAACCCCGCCATTCGCGAAGCTGCGCAAGCCAGGTGGGTAGACTTTAGCGGACTCAAGCCCGAAGGATTTGTGATTAAGACCGGAGACTTTAAGGGTCATCCCGCCATTGTGTCAGGCGGCAATGACGATGCCTCCGCGATGTACGCCGCATATGATTTGATCGAGCGACTGGGTGTGACCTTCACGCTCGCGGGAGACGCACTTCCGGCTGTGAGGCCTGACCTTGCAATCCCGGTCATGGACATCCGCCTGAACCCGGCGTTCTCACGGCGGGGCTTTTTGTTGCAGTCGGGGGGCTTCATCAACTTGTCCGTATTCTCTTACCCGGACTATGTCAAGTTCCTTGACCAGATGGCCAAAATGAAATGCAACTATCTGCAATTCTGGTGGTTTTCCTATGAGCCATGGTTGAAATACTCTTACAAAGGTGAGCCCATGTGGATGGGGGACGTCTCCACTAAGGACAGTGGGTACTTCGCTTGGGCACGGTCAGGGGGAGGGTCGCACACGACCGACGACGTTTCCATCGGAAAGGAACATTTCAAAGGCCGCAGGTTGGCGCCCCAGGAATTTCAGACCGTCGAGACCCCGGAGGAAGCCTTTAATGTTGCCGGGGATCTTCTTCGCAGGGTCATCCATCACGCGCACGAAAGAGGAATAAAGGTATGGCCGGCGGTCGAGTTGGCCTCCTTGCCTCCCAACCTGGCGCGCTACTGCGAGCGCGTGGGCGAACTGCCGTTTCATCCTATCTTCGGGACCTTCGTTCATCCCCTCGATCCCGTCAATCGCGAGATACAAGTGAACCGCTTCAAGGCACTCATTGAAAACTACCCGGAGGCTGAGGGTTACTTTTTTGTGTTCGCCGAGATGTATCCTGAGCTCAATAATGAGAAGTATCATGCCTTCTTTGTCCAGCAGCGGCCGGCCTTTCATGATTTGCGCCGCCTGCGCATACCTTGGATTGACTGGGGCGGGGGAGGAGGCGACGACCGGCTGGTGGATTCGAACATCGGGTTCACCGATCTCTTCAAGTTCCTGATGACGAAACGAGATGAAATCGCTCCCAAAGTCAAAATGGGAGTGCTGGGCATCGGACGGGGCTACACCTTACCCCTGCTTGATAAGATGTTGCCCAAGGACGTTCCCTTCACAGACATGGAATCGAGCGGAGTTTGGACTCCCGCCGGTGTCCCCATGGATTATTTCGGCGGGATGGAGAATCGCGAACGGACGCTCGAACCACGCGTGGACGACGACATCAACATGATGGGCATGCAATTCAGCGTCAAGCAGTACAGCGCCGAGGACCGGATTTTCACTGATGGGGTGAAATACGGCCTCTCGGGTTTTGCCGGCCAACTCAATCGCGCCCGCGGCACGGAGACTAATAGCCGCTTCTTGGCGGAAGCCGCCTGGTCGCCCCAGTTGACCGCAGAGGAGTTCTACAAGAACTATTCCAGGCGACTGTTTGGTGAGCCAGCGGCGACGGATATGTACAACGCCTACATGGCGCTCGAGGAAAACGAGGCATGGCTCGGTTATTACAATTATGGCTACAGCACCATGAATTGCTGCGGCGCGCTGGAGGAGGTCAGTCGAGCCTACGAATACTCCCGACAGGATAATCCTTTTGACGGTCCGGCGGGTTCAGCCTGGCAGTCGTTCATTTCCAAATCGCCCGATGTCATCAACCGCTTTGAGGGCTCGATCCGGCTGTTGAATAGAGCCCTCGGGAACATGCGTGCGGCCATGCCCAACGTTGCGCCGCAAGGGAAATACGAATTGGGCTACATGATCAACCGCACAGAGTCCTACCGGGACTATATCCAGTCACTGATTATCATTCGACAGGCCTACCTCGATTTCGACCAGGCATTCAAGGACCGAACGCATGTGCCCTACGAGCAATTCATCGCCAATCTGGAAAAGAGTCTGGGCGGATTTGACGCGGCCAACGAGCAGGCGCAGGCAGCAACGCGACACTACGCGGAGATCATTGACCATCCTTCGGATCTCGGGGTCCTATATCACTTGAACGCCCGAGCTGTCTTGGGTTTCAGTCTCACGCGTCAGTGGATGCGCAATGTGGTGAACTTTCACAAAGGTAAGCCGTATCTGGACCACGTTCCTTTCGAGAGGCTCTTCTCTCCGGACCTTCACACTGGCACAGCAAAGTGAGGTGGAAGCTCGCGGGAGGCGGGAATCGTCATTCTGGGGCAGTCGAGGGGTCGAGAGTCGAAAGTCGAAAAGGGCGATAGCGCAAAAATGTGTGCGACAAGCTGGACAGCGTGGCTGGTGGCCGCAACCAAAACGAAACTCTGCGCGTCCTCCGCGTTGAAGCTCTTCTGACCACGGAGGGCACGGAGACACTACGCACAGCAGGGAAAATCTTCGCGGCGCGAGAAGAAGATGAAAACTAGTGGTACAGAGCTTGGCGGTAAGAATCTAATGCGAACCTGGCGCGTAATTAAACTCTATGGTTGACGTCACGGGCAGAGGTGGGCCCGATTTTTCTGCTAACTTCTCAGGCCCGAGGTCGAAATAAGTATGAGCGCCGTTCGCAACCAGATTGACATGATGCTTACCCGAGTGTATTTGAGAGAGGTCCAACGTGTAGTTCTGCCCAGTGATATTGTTCGCCACTATCTTCCCGTCCATTTCTAATGTGTAACTGCTCGGTTTTTTCCCGAGTGTTTTCCAGGTTAGAGGCACCTTCTTGTGTTTTACGGTCGCAGGTTGAAAGGGGGCAGAAAGCGCCATCACAGTAATGTCCGGGGTCTCGTTGCGGTAAAGTGAGATCAAGGCCTTCGTCATGTTCATATAGTAGTAGCCCCAACCGCCGCACCCACGGTAACCGCATCCCTTCAATTGCGTCGGCTCGATATCGTCGCTCAGCTCCGCACTGTACTCGTCGCCAAAAATATTATGCTTCGGCCCTCCTCCCGTCCCCTTTGCCTGCCCTGCAAATTCGTTCCATTGGTGAATTTGAATGAATCTCGGATGAGTTTCAAAGGCCACTTCCCAACTCTCAAGGTACGGCGCGCCGTGATCTCTCCCAACCGTGCGGGGGTCCAGCCAACCGTCCGGTATTGGAAAAGCCGATGGCGTTACGAGAGTCTCTTCCGCCGTGCCGGAGTTATAAGTCGCTACCTGGCGGATGATGCCGTCCATCCAAGACCACATTCCGCATCGCTCGGCATGGTTGACTTGAAGCTGGGAAGCTATCCAACGAATCGTCCAATCCGGCGCCTCCAGCGGTGATTGATCAATCGTGCGTTTAAGATCTTCACAGGGGTGGGGAGGGTTGAACAGGATGGTCAGTAAGGGCTTGCCGTTATAATAAAGCCACTGGTTCTTATACTCAGGCGCGTCCAAAAACGTTCTCCTGGTCCAGGCTACAATTCCATTCAATCTCTCCAGCGCGCGGGGCGCCGGAGGCCCGTTCTCCAGCCCCAACATAATCACTAACTTCGGCGGACGCCGGCCTTCTTTCTCCAGTTGGCTGTAAGTCTTGAAAAGCAGTTCAGTCGTCTCCTCAATCTCGTGCGTAGCGCCTTGATGTTGCTCCCAAGCCGGACTCATCCAAAGAAAGTTGCTCCAGTCAATCAGCAACCAATCGATTCCCAGATACTCGAACCACTCCTCGTGCTTCCTGATTATATTGACGTCGTATGAACTGTACTTTCCGAGGATCGGTATAGCCTCTTGTGTCCCTTTATTCAGCCCCGGTATGTCCGTCCCGCGGTGTGTTTCCCAACCGACGTTTAAATTGGTGAAGTAGGTTTCGTACTGGAGCCCCATCAGCGTGCCGGGAAACTGAGAAGCTTCCAGATGTCCGTTAGCCTTGGGCTCAACAACAGCGGGATTAGCCGGACGGCTTCCTCCGGCACAGCCCAAGGAAAAGCCGACCGAAAGCAGGATTCCCGCCAGCACAATCCTAAACGCGTTTTTCACTGGTATCCTCGTAGGGGCGCCCCTTGTGGGCGCCCAATTTGGGGGCTCAAGGCTTACCTGGCCATCCAACCGCCATCGACCGTGAGGATGATACCGTGGACATAATTCGAAGCCGAGGAGGCGAGGAATACAACGGCTCCCTTGAGGTCTTCGGTTTCACCCCAGCGCCCGGCGGGGATTCGAGCCAAGATGGCCGGGGCGCGCTGCCGGTCGTTTCGTAGCGCCTCCGTATTATCGGTGCTGATATAACCGGGCGCGATGGCGTTGACGTTGACGCCTTTTCCCGCCCATTCATTCGCCAAGGCCTTGGCAAGTTGACCCACGCCGCCCTTGCTGGCCGCATAGCCGGGAACCAGGATACCGCCCTGAAACGCCAACAGGGAAGCAGTGAAGATGATCTTGCCGTGGCCTCTCTCCACCATCCGCCTTCCGATCTCCCGGCTCAGAATAAACTGCGCGTTGAGGTTGACTTCAATCGTTTTGTCCCAGTACTCGTCCGGGTGCTCGACGGCAGGTTTGCGCAAAATGGTTCCGGCATTGTTCACCAGGATATCGATGGTTGGAAAATCGGCCTGCACCTGCTTGATGAAGGCATAAAGAGCCTTACGGTTGCCGAAATCGCAGGCATAACCACGGAAGTCTCGGCCCAGCGCCCGAACCTCCCGTTCCACCTGGCTGCCGGTTTTCTCCTGCGAGGCGCTGACTCCGATAATATCTGCTCCGGCCTCGGCCAGAGCCAAAGCCATGGCCTTCCCGATGCCGCGCCTGCAACCTGTCACCAGGGCGGTCTTGCCCTCGAGTTTGAACTGATCGAGAATTTGCATTCCGCATTGTCCCCTTTGAGCGGTCTCAGCCAGGATGCTGTGGGTCCCGGATACCCTATCATTCCGAGCGAAGCGAGGAATCTCGCCCTGGTTTGTGGAGGGAGGAATCGGAGCGACCGAAGGTAGGGCAAGCCCTACCCCTACACTCGTTGGGGGACGGCTTGCCGTCCCCTGATTTGCCGTGCACTTGACCCCTCACCCGGCCCGCGCTGGCTGGTGAGAACGCCGGCGCGGGCCACCCTCTCCCTAGGGAGAGGGCGACCTGCTCAATCCTCGTCACTCGTCACTCGCCACTAAGAATAAGCGACCGCGAGCCTTGACACCAGTCCGTATTTTCGTTAATCCATGTGCTTTGTTAGAATGGCCCCGGTTTTCGTGGCGGCGGGCTTCAGCCCGGCAATGTGCCTTTGCTGGAATACGCCCCAGAATCGAGGAGGCAACGGTCATGAAGCGATTGAGTCTTCTACTGTGCTTGATGGTGATTACGTCCGGAACACTCCACGCGGCAGAGGAGTACCCTTTAGGTCCCGACTCCCAGCGCCAGGCTGGCGTGCCGCAGGGCGCCGTCGCCCACTACACCTGGACTGCCAGCAAGGTTCTCCCCGGCACGTTCCGCGACTACTGGGTGTATGTGCCTGCGCAGTACACGCCCGACAAGCCTGCCTGCGTGATGGTTTTCCAGGACGGCGAGAGCTTTATGAAAGTAGATGGCCGCGCGCGCGTCCCCATCGTGTTTGACAACCTGATCGCCAAGCACCAGATGCCCGTAACCATCGGCATTTTCATCAATCCTGGTGTGCTCAAGGGACTGTCGCCTGGCCAGAAGGACCGCTCGAATCGCAGCTTTGAGTATGATGCGCTGGGCGACCGCTACGCTCGATTCCTGCTGGATGAAATCCTCCCGCAAGTCGCGAAGCACTACAAGCTTTCGACCGACCCGGATGATCGCGCGATTTCCGGCTTGAGTTCCGGCGGGATTTGCTCCTTCACCGTGGCCTGGAACCGGCCCGACGCTTTCCATCGCGTGCTCAGCTTTGTCGGCAGCTTCGCCGACCTCCGCGGCGGCGACATCTATCCGGCGCTCATTCGCAAAACCGAGCCTAAACCTCTGCGCGTCTTCCTTCAGGATGGCAGCAAGGACCTCAACATCTTCGCCGGGGACTGGTGGCTTGCGAATCAAGCGATGGCTTCGGCGCTCGAGTGGGCCGGCTACGACACGAAATTCGTGACCGGCGACAAGGACCACGACATGGAGCAGGGCGGGGCGATTCTGCCCGACGCGCTACGCTGGCTGTGGCGCGATTATCCGCAACCCATCGCCAAGCCCCATCCCGTCCAGGACACCCGCTTCGGCCCACCCATCCTCGATCCCGCTAGCGACTGGGAACTGGTGACCGAGAACCTCGCATTCCCTTCGGGATCATTGACCGTTGATTCCAAAGGGAACATATATTTTAATGGCGGCAGCAACCTCGACATGGTTGGCGATGACACCACGGGCATGGCATTCAGGAAAGGGACTTATGCGGCGGGTATGGCGCTTGCTCCGGATGGCCGCCTCTATGCCTGCCAAACCGACGAGAAACGAATTGTGGCGTTCTCCTCGGACCTAAAGGAAAGCACGATCGCTAGCGGAGTGCATTGCTATGGCTTGGTGGTTACGCAGATGGGGGACATCTACTTTACCGATCCACATGAGCATACACTCTGGTTCGTGAATCACGAGGGTGAGAGGCGTGAAGTGTATCGGGACATCGCTGTGTCTGCCGGTTTGAGGCTTTCACCTGACCAGTCGTTGCTCTACCTCCCCGACAACACGGGCAGGTGGGTGTGGTCGTTTAGAATTCCACCTGACGGGTCGCCTGCGAACGGGGAGCCTTTCTACCGTTTGGAGACGTCCGACGAATCCTCGGCTACGGGCGCCGTTGAGATGACCGAGGACCGCTTAGGTTTCCTCTATGTGCAAACGAACTTGGGCATCCAGGTTTGCGACGAGCAGGGCCGAGTTGTGTTGATCATCAATTGGCCGGCTTATGGTCTACAGCCAACTTATGTTTTTCCTGGTGGCATCGCTTTTGGTGGTCCGAATTTTCAAGACCTATACGCCGTCTTCAATGGCAAGCTCTTCAAGCGCCACATGCTGCGGAAGGGATTCCTACCCTGGGTGCAGCAAGGGCCGCCGACCCCGCAACGATGACAGGGGTCCGCGCCACCGGCTCCCCGTGTGGATTCCAGCCCTCTCCCTTTTGGGGGAGAGGGTGGCCCGCCGTCCCGATGCACTTAATCGGGAGGCGGGCCGGGTGAGGGGGTGGCCAGCAACGTGTCTGCGGTTATGCGTTGGTAGCGCGGCCATGACGAGCAAAACGATGATGAAATCAGAAGGCGGCACCTACGCATTAATCCTTTTTTGTCCAAGGGATCAGCTGGTCCAAATCGGAAAACTCGGCCCGCTCGAACTGAGACGAGGTTTTTACGTTTATGTTGGCAGCGCCCTGGGGCCGGGAGGTGTGCGGGCGCGAATCGCGCACCACCAGGAGGTGTCGCAACGGCCTCACTGGCACATCGATTACCTGCGGCCCCGTGTCCGCCTCGAACGGGTCTGGCATTCTCACGACCGCGTTCGGCGCGAGCACGGCTGGGCACGAATCATCAGTGCGCTACGGGGAGCCACTGTTCCCATCGCGGGATTCGGCTCGTCGGACTGCCGGTGCGCAACCCACCTCTTCTTCTTCAAGAGGCGGCCTTCGTTCAAGGAGTTTCAGCAGAGGGCAGTTGCTGTGAGTCAGGAATCATTCGACGGTTTGGAGTACTGGTCATCAGGCTGGCCTGTAGCGATAACGGAGTAGCGCCGACCTTTAGGTCGGCATATTCCTGAATTCCCACCGTGCTGACCTGAAGGTCAGCGCTACGATGCTGTTTGGTGATAACGGAGCAGGGCGCTATCAGGTTTCTTGAGAAGGAACAACTCCAATCCTTCACTCATCAGTTGACTGCCCCGGAGTGTTGTCCTCTGGTCCGAATCCAGATTGGTAATCTCATACGAAGCGTCTCTGCGCAGGGCCTTGAGCGGGAAAATTGCTCTTGTGTAAGGGCTCGCCGGACGCTTTAGGACCACCAGCAGGCCTTCCTTTTCTTCTGGGAAGTCGAGTTGGTAAGCCATCCACGCATCTTGGGCCTGTGAATACTCGCTCAAGGGGTAGTAATCTCCGTAAAAGTATTTTTCGATGGCCCGTTGCTGCTCGAGTACTCTCCTTACACGCTCGAAGGGGAAATTGTTGTAGTCCTTTCTGGCCTGTGGTGTGTCATCATTGGCGAGGAGGCCAAACTGCAATCCGCTGGACATGCTGCTGCGCACATCGTAGTCGCCGGCGCTCCCCAGGTTTCCCGCCGTAGTGGAATTGAGGGGCAGCCAGTAAAGGAGGCCGTAAGTGTGGCACTGCTTGCCCGTGTTATCGTTGGGGAAGTCAGTGCGCCACAGAGGGAGGCAGCGGGTTAGTGCTTCCAGGTCCATTTGCCTGCCACCACTGGCGCAGACATCGATCACGAGGTTGGGGTGCCGTCGCAGCAGTTCGTCCCAGAAAGCGTAGAGGCCCTCGACCCAACGGATTTCGGTCATACCCTGTCGATCCGGCGCGTCAGCGGCCCGCCAGAACTCGAGCGGCGCCACGTTGAAGTCCTGGCGATAGCAGTCGAGGCCGAATTCCTCAATCTTTCTTGAAATGAAATCCGTGAGGAATCGCCTCGCCTCGGGAATAGCCAAATTAAACAGCCTGTCGTCCTCTTTAATCTGGTTGCGCAGGCTTTCGTTTCTCACCCACATGGGGTCTGCTTGAGATGTTCCCCAGTTGTAAACGCGCCTTTCCTTGGGGACTCCCAGCAGCCACGGGGCATGTTCGGTGTACCAGGGCGTTCCCTTCGAGACGCGTGCCGGCTCAAACCACAGGAGAAGCTTGAGTCCGGATGAATGCAGGAGGTCGCTGATGGGCTTGAAGCCTTGGGGATACAGCTCCTTCTTGATTTGCCAGTCTCCTGTATTCTGCCACCACGGTCCGTTACCGAACCATTCGGCATCGATCCAGTAATAATCCATGGGCAGGCGGTGCGCCACAATTTGGTGGATGTTTTCGAGGTGCGTGGCCGCCGGCGTCCCTCCCCAGTTGCCGTTACAAATTGGCATGCTCACCGGCTTCCCGCCCGCTTGCGGCCGATGATGCGCGAGAATGAACTGCCGCAGCATGTTGTGACCGCGCATCCGGTCACCCTGCCAGAACAAATTCAGAATGCGAGGCGTGCGGATTTCCTCGCCCGGTGACAGCTTCAGATGCGTCAGGGCCATACCGGCACGCACCTGCACGTTATCACCCTCGAGATGGTTGAAGTTAATGGCCCATTCACCCGTCCAGCCGATGGCTACGAGGACGCCTTCTCCTTTCGTCTCAATATTGAAAAAGGGGAGAAAGTCGCTGGAGGATCGGCCCCCTCCCGGCTCCAGGTGGAGTTCGCCTTTGACGTTCAAGCTTCTTCGCAAAGGCCTGAAGTCGTTCATGGAGCAGGTGGCCCCTTCCGCGTAATGAATGGTGGGATCCCCGCCACGAGAAAGCCATAGCGTGTCGAGTGGCTGGATCGCTTCCAGGATGGGTGTTTCTGAAGCCCCCTCGTTCTTGAAATGAATCACCCATTCCACGGCCGGAAAATTCTTGAATTGAATCGCATTGACGCGGACCACGAGCTTGGTCCGCGGGTCAGCATAGGTGACCTCATGCCGTACGCCCACGCCGTTTACATCCGACGTTTTGGATTCACACTTCCAACCCGAGAGCAAAGCGGACGATTTTCTTCCTCCGTAAAGAAATGAAAATGGTGGTTGGATTGCCTCGGGCAATAGGCCGGATTCAGCGCCTTTTTTCCAACCACCCTGTGGTGCGCGGAAGGAATGCATCATGTCGTCGGCCATCTGCATTTCGGAATCCGCCGCGCGCCTTCCGCCCCCGAACGTTTGGGCGCTTCGATCGCGGGTCGGCTCCGACTGCGATTCGGGTTTCGATTTCGCCACACCACTCATGGCGCCGAACCCTATGGCGCCCGCGCCGAGCCGCACGAATTCGCGGCGGCTCAGTGATCCCTTGTTCATCTTCTATAGACCTCTCTTCGCCCGACACTTCAAGCGCCAGCGCTCCGATACGCCTATACTTGCGGATTCTGTTACCTTTCGATTCTGAACCCAATCTTAATGGTGACTTGGAATTCTGCCACCGCACCGTCTACGATCTTGCCCCGTTCCTCCACGACCTCGAACCAATCCATGTTCCGCAGCGTTTTGGCCGCTTCTGCCACTGCTGCCTTTGTAGCTTCGGCAAAACTCGTGGGTGAGGTTCCGACCAGCTCTGTGATTTTGTATATTCCCGGCATCATGTTTCTCCTTGGTGAATTTGTTTTGCCTGTAGCGATGCATTTTAACCCCAAAAGGCCGTCTGGAGAGACCAGAATCGTGGCACGGCGTATGTTGGTGGTGTCATTTGGGACGGGAATGACTGCGCTCCGAATGACACCACTACCCGTATGCTTGACAGTTTGCACTGCGCCTCATAAAATTCCATAGTTGTAGCTCGTTGGGCGGCGTGAAGGTTGGACATGGATAAGAAGAAAGCCGAATACTACAAGAAGTGCCTGGTCACAACGCAAGATGAGTTATTGCGACAGGTGACGAAGTCCGAGCGCGACGGGCGTGAGGCGGACGAAGAAGCGACTCAGGATATCGCCGACAAGGCCGCCAACTCCTACACCAAGGAGTTCCTTTTCCACCAAAGCGATGAGAACCGGCGCCTCCTGCAAATGGTAAACGAAGCCTTGGACCGCCTCAAGAATGGCACCTACGGCCTCTGTGTGTCCTGCCAAGGAGAAGTCCAGGTAAAACGCCTGGAAGCGGTGCCCTGGGCACGCCATTGCATCGAGTGCCAGGAAAAGCAGGACCAAGGTCTCCTCTAGCGCACAGAAGAGACGTCGAAAGCGAGGTTCGTCTTCTCTCTCGCCGCCAATTACAAAGTGCCAACTCCCTCCCTTTTTAAGGAACTACTCGGCAGTCTGTTCGCTGTAGTGTTCCCCACCGACTGTCTGTTGTGTCAGCAGGAGCTCACGGAACCGGGTGGCGCCTCCATATGTCGCGCCTGCTGGGAAAACCTTCAACCCTGGCTCGGCCCTTCTTGTGAACGTTGCGGTCTCCCTTTCGCCTCATTGCAGGCAGTGGACTTTGTGGACTCGCTCTGCGGCTCGTGCCGGCAGGGCGAACAGGAATTCGACATGGCGCGGAGCTATGGGCTCTACGCCGGAAACTTACGCAAGGCGATCCTGCAATTGAAATTTCACGGGCGGGAATACTTGGGCCACCGCCTGGGCGGACTCCTGGCGCGGGCATGGGAGGCGCTGCCCGAGGCTGATTCAGCCATCGTGGCGCCGGTACCGTTACACCCTTCGCGAAGGCGCCAAAGAGGGTTCAACCAAGCTGAACTGCTGGCCAGAGGTCTGGTCCGAAGGCTCCGAAAAGAAGAGCGACTCCACGGATTGCAATTAGTGGCGGGTTCCCTGCGCCGCATCCGCGCCACCCTTCCTCAAGTTGGCCTGAGTGTGAGCGCGCGGCGCGAAAATGTTAGCGGTGTCTTTTCCGTGGTCCGGCCCGACCAGGTGCGTAACCGTACGGTCGTGGTGATCGATGACGTGATGACTACCGGGGCGACTCTCTCGGCTTGCGCCACAGCCCTCAAGCGGGCCGGCGCCTCGCGCGTCCTGGCTTTGTCGTTGGCGCGCGCAACCCCACAATTCCCGGACATGGGCGCCCCCGAGCTGACCTCGACTATTGACGAACCTGGGCATAACTGAACATAATGAACACGGACGCTAAGGAGTAGCGCTTCAGCGGGATAAACGGTATGTCGGAGGATGACCATCAACGGTCGCTGCAAGAACCGGTGCTCGTATTGAACGCAACCTACGAGCCTATCAACGTCACGGCAGTTCGCCGTGCCTTGATTCTTATCCTGAAAGGCGTAGCGACCACAGAAGAAGATGACGGCAGCTTCATCCATGCCGCTCGGTTCGCAATTCGTATCCCTTCGGTCATCAGGTTGCTGGAATTTCGGCGCATTCCCTATCAGACACGGGCCTTGTCTCGGAAGAATCTGCTTTTGCGTGACCGCTACACCTGCCAGTTCTGTGGCCGGGCTTTCCCAGCGCACGAACTCACATTGGATCACGTGATTCCGCGCTCGCGGGGTGGCCACACGGATTGGGATAACCTCGTCGCCTGCTGCCACAAGTGCAACAATCTGAAGGGTGACCGGCTGCCGGAAGAGGCGGGGTTGAAACTCCTGAGACCGCCGAGGCCGTTTACGCTGCATACCAGCCGTCAGATCATGCGCATGATGGGCCGCTCGGATGAACGTTGGCGTAAGTACTTGTTCTGCTGATTCGAACCGGTCCGCATCTCGACGTTCAATACTCTCCACCGACGTCCTGCTGCTGGCCTTTCTGGTGGCCCTTGCCGCCCTTCCTTACCTCAATACTCTCCACAACCTCTTCGTTTACGACGACACCCATCAAGTTGTGAATAACCCGTACCTACAGAATTTCCATCACTTGAAGGAGATTTTCACCACCCCTGTCTGGTCTTTCCTCGGCGGAGACTTCTCCCATAACTACTACCGCCCCTTGATGTCATTCGGGTACTTGCTCTGTTACCAGTTTCTCGGACCCATACCGTTGGCCTTTCACCTGGTTAACCTCGTACTGAACTTGCTCGTGGTGCTTCTGCTGTTTCTCGTTACCTGGCGCATGTTTAACGATCGCCTGTTGGCGTTTGTCGCAGCCGGCTTGTTCGCCGTTCATCCTATCCACTCGGAGTCGGTCGCCTGGATCGCAGCCATCACAGACATCGAGTTGGCCCTCTTCTATCTGCTGACGTTCTGGTTCTTCTTGGGGCTTTCGAAGTTGCGCGGAAGAAGGTTGATTCTCGGTGAACTGTCTATGGCCGTGAGCTTCGCCCTGGCATTGCTCGCAAAGGAACCGGCCGTCACCTTGGTGGTGCTGGCCACGCTTTACGAGCACTCCTGTCGGGAGGATCGCAAGGAGACCAGCGTTGGAATCAAGCTTTCACGTTACGGCCCGCTTTGGCTCCTGGCACTTGTATACCTGATTCTCCGAATCCACTTCGTGGGAGGCTTGGCAGGCAGATCCCAGCTTCCCAATATGGGGCCGGATGCGGTAATTTTCTCCGCCCTCGCGCTGGCCGGCCAATACGTTTGGAAGCTGTTCTGGCCTGCTAAACTTTGCGCTTTTTATGCCTTCCACATGAGCACGAGTCCTTCCGACCCGCGGGTAATCGTGGGTGCTGTGGCGTTGGTGGTTTTGACATTTCTTACTGTCTTCTTCTGGAATCGCGTGCGGTTGGTTTCATTCGGGCTGCTCTTCTTCTTCCTCAACCTGGCCCCCGTCTTGAACGCGCGTTGGATGGCTGCCAATGTGTTCACTGAGCGCTACCTGTATTTGCCTTCGGTGGGATTTTGCTGGGCTCTGGGCTGGGCGGGGACGACTTTGTGGAGGGCTGCGACAAGACATGGCGCCTGGTGGCGCAGGGTCGTGGTTATTTCCGCAGTTGCCATCGCGGCCTTGTGCACTCTCCGAATTATGCGGCGAAACCGCGATTGGCACGACAACGAGACGTTCTACAAGGCCACACTGGCCTTACAACCTGACGCCTACATAATCCACATCAACCTCGCCGCGCTCTATCTCGACCGAGACGATTTCAAGAATGCTGAGCAGGAATTACGCGCGGCGGATAGGGTTGCACCGGATTATCCCTTGATTCTGAATAACTATGGATTACTAAATCTGAAACTGAAACGTTATAACGAGGCGCTGGGCTACTTGATCCGCTCCATTTTGAAGGACCCGAAAGAGCCTCAGCCTCACCTCTACCTGGCACTAATGTACGACCAGACCGGACAAGCCGATTACGCGGAAAAGGAATACCTGACGGCGATCAACCTTTCCCCTCTCAGCCAGCGCGCCCATGCGGGATTTGGCGAATTCTATTTCGACCATGGGAGGCTCCTGGAGGCCGAGGAGCAATTCCAAGAATCCCTCCGGGCGGCAAGGACGCTGCGCGGTTATTGGGGGCTGGGGTTGGTGTACTGGCGTGAAGGCAGGTATGCGGAAGCTGAGCAAGCCTTCCAGGAAGCTGAGGCATTGGAGCCCTCTTCCGGTCGCGCCCACATCATGCTGGGGTTGCTTTACACAGATACAAAAAGGGATCGCGAAGCGCTCCGGGAATTGCAAACCGGATTGAAGAGCGAGCCCACAAATCCTCAAGCCCTCGAGGCGCTGAGGAAACTCCAGAGTCAGGCGCAGTAATTAGTAGCGCCGACCTTTAGGTCGGCATTTTCTTGTTTTGCCACCGTGCTTCGGCATGAATCCCATCCAGTCATATAGGGATTGATGCTCGGCGGGGAAGAATGTTACTCTTCAGACATGGCATTCGGGCCAGACATCATTGTCACGGATCCTGAGAGTTCGGATATCGCCTTGGTCGTAGAGGCGGAGACGAGTCTACACGATCTGGAGAGCTTAGAACGACAATTGAAAAAGTACATGGCCGGGATGCGCTGCCCAGTCGGCCTGATTGTCACGCCTGAGCAACTCAGATTGTACCGGAATCGGTATCTATCGTCGTCAGAGGATACCGCAGAGCTCGTAGGCGCGTTCGATGTCCACGATGTTCTCAATTACAAGCGCCCCGGAGACGGTCGCGGCGATGCGTTCGAATTTGAGGGATTCGTGCAGGCGTGGCTTGAGGGATTAAGCTCGGAAGCAGGTTTGCGAGAGTTGCCTGCTGAACTCAGGCGTGCCGTCGAGTGGTATATTTCCCCGGCGGTTTCACAGGGCGATGTGCGCGCGGCCCATCCACGGCCTCCCACCTCTGTTAGAGCGTATAGCACATGAAGCACGTCTTCGTGGAGACGAACTGGGTGGTCGAGTATGGGGCGCCTGCGCATTTGCGGTTAACCGCAGCCTTGACCCTGGCGCAAAGAGCTGCCGCTGGAGATCTCCGGTTATATATACCCTCTGTTTGCCTTACCGAAGCCCGACACCCGATCCGAAAAAAATTCAATCCGCGCTCATCGGCCAATTCTGTGCGGAGCTATCTGGACTGGGCCTCAACAGAGGGAACACTGAAGGCCAGGGATATTGATACTGTTCGCCGGGGGCTCGACAAGTATGAAACCACCGTCCTGGCGGAGTTGAACCGCCTTGAGGAGCGGCTTGGATTGCTTCGGAGCCATCCTGGAATTGAAGTCTTTCCACTCAGCGAGGAGATGCTCGTCCGGGCTGTGGAGCTTTCAATCCAAAACTTGGACTTGAGACCGTTCGATCAGGCCATTCTGGCGGCAGTGCTTGTGCGCGCTCAGGCCTTGCGAAATTTGGGCGCTGATGACATCTCCTTATGTGAGCTCGACGGGGATCTCCAGCCTTGGGACAAGACCGGTCGGAGCAAGCAACCGCTGAGCGCTCTGTACGACGCTGCCGGAGTCTGGGTGTATGGCGACTTCGCAATGGAAAATCCCCCCAAGAGGCCGGGCTTCCCCGAACAGTGACCACCTTCAACACTTCGTTTCTCAGCAAATCCCGCTACACGATGAATTGCGCGATTCGAGAGAAGCCCATTTGGTGGCTTACCCTTTCTAACATCCTGCGCAACGCCGGTCGTCGCGGCGGGCTCACGAGGGGCCTGAATCAGCTCCAAAGCCGGTCTCCGGAACGTTCGTTGTCCCACTCGGTAGTTGGCTCGAAATAGCCCGTGCCGGGTTTCAGATGCTGCCTCATGACGTCTTCGTTGAGCGTCACGCCCAGGCCGGGCTTGTCCGGAACGGTGATATAGCCTTTGTTAATGATGGGTTTATCTACGCCTTCCACGAAGTCCTGCCACCACGGCACATCGAGGGAGTGATTCTCGAGCGCCAGGAAATTCTCCGTGGCTGCGGCGCAGTGGACGCTCGCCATGCAGCCTACCGGCAGACCTGCGTAGTGCATCGCCATGGGGACACCGTATTCCATAGCTGCGTCGCCGATCTTGTGGGTCTCGAGGATTCCCCCTGAGGTGGCGAGATCGGGATGAATCTTGCTCACGGCGTGCCTCTCGCACAGCTTGATGAAATCCTCCTTCAGGTAGATATCTTCCCCGGTGAGCGTGGGTGTGGGGCTTGCCTCCGTAATGCGCTGCCACAGGTCAGTGTATTGCCAGGGGATCACGTCCTCGATCCAGGAAAGGTTGTATTTCTCATAAGCCTTTCCCAGCCGGATGCAAGACTTCACCCCGATGTGGCCGAGGTGGTCCATGGAAAGCGGGATTTCCATTCCAACGGCTTCGCGGATCGCGGCCACATACTCGCAGAGCATCTCGATTCCTTTATCTGTCACCTCGGTTGCCACAAAGGGGTGAGGAAGGAATGTTTCCTCCCAGGCGCTCAATCCCGAAGGCCGAGTGACGGTGCCGGGGGTGTCTTGGATCATGTCGATTCCCAGATCCATCTTCAGCCACGTCAGGCCCTTTTCTTCCTTGCGAATTTTCATGTTCTGAGCGTAAACCTTGGGGTCCTTTGACTCCGTGGTGTCGGCATAAATCCGGACCTTGTCGCGGAATTTGCCGCCCAGCATCTGGTAGATCGGGACCCCATACACCTTTCCCGCGATATCCCAGAGCGCCATTTCGATGGAGACAACGCCGCCTGCCTGCCGCGCCGGGCCACCGAATTGCTTGATCTTCCGGAATATGTAGTCGATGCGCAGTGGATTCTCGCCTAGAATGCGGCTCTTCAACAGGAGTGCGTAGGTCGGGCTGGAGGCGTCCCGAACTTCGCCGAGTCCATAAACGCCTTGGTTGGTATCAATACGAATGATGGTGCAAGGGTTCGGCCCGGGTTTCACTGCGGTCGCCACGCGCAGGTCGGTGATCTTCAGGCTCGATGGACTCGAGTTGGTATTCACATTGCGAAACTGCGGTTCTGAGTCGGCCGCGGCATCCGTTCCCACAAATGCTCCGCCAAGCATCGCGGCTGACGTCTTCAAGACCCCTCGTCGGTCTATCGTCAGGTCATTTTGCTTAGACATCGTTTCATCTCCTCTCCTGTGGTTACTCTTAGTGCTCCTCCATCCGTTGTTTGGAACCCTTCGAGGCGGCAAACTGGTTGAATTCCTCGATCATCTGCTGCGTCCATTTGCCGTCAATTTCCCCAGGCGCGTACTTCTGTTGCCGCAGCATCATATGGCCCCACTCGTCGACCAGGTGGGTAAGCTCAGCCCTATCGGCCACTTCCTCGCACAACTGGGGAGGGATGAAGGTGACCCCTTCGACATCGGTCACGGCCACGTCGCCCGGCATCACGGTAACCTGTCCGATACGGATGGGGACGTTAATGCCCATCAGCATCACGTTCTTCAGTGAGGAGGGATCCACTCCGCGGGTGTAGACTTGGAAGCCCTCAATCTCCCTTATTCCCGTCTCGTCGCGAACCGAGCCGTCCACGATCAACCCGGTGTGGCTCTTGGCCATCATCGACGTCCCAAGGTTATCACCGATGAACGTGCCGTCTTTGATCTTTCCGAACAGATCTACCACCAGAATGTCGCCGGGTTTCAGCGTGTCGATTACCCACGAATTCTGCGCTCCCACGCGGCCCTCTGCCTTGCCGTGCTCATTGAGCACGGCGTTAACGTCCGGCCTCACCGGCATGAATACGGCAGTGACCACCCTTGCCGCCAGACGCGGCCCCGCGTTGATCACTTTCCACCCGCCCTCGAACTGATACGGGTATCCCTTCCCCATGAGCACGCCCCACGCTTCTTCGGCGTCCACCGTCTTCAGCCGCTCCAGCAGTTCATCGGGGACCTTGGGCCGCCCGTCCGGGAAGCGCTCGCCTTTCCATTCTCGGGTTAGCTCGAGACGTTGCTCCTTTGAAAACATGCCGAGCTGCGCCCATCCGCACACACTGAATCCCAAGATGACAATGATCAATAACAGCAAAGAGAGTTTCTTTTTCATGTGTCCACCTCCTCAATCGAATCAGCAGAGTATAGCAGGGAATCCAGCCCCAGGTGGTGCCGTTGTAGGGGCGACCCTTGTGGTCGCCCTCGCGGTCGAGGGGTTCCCGCCTTCCTGCCACCCGCCGGACTATCCGCGAGGCGTAGCCTTACTGGAGAACCAGAGAAAGAAAATTGAGAGGCCGAGGAGCACGGAATCGCAACGAAACCGTGAAGTGCTTAACGAGGGCGCCATGCGCCATACGGTTGTTCAATACGTTGCGGTGTGCAAAGGTCGGCGCTCTCGAATTATTCCCCACCTTCGGAGTGTCGCCCGTGCATGGGCAAACCCCGATTCTACCCCTGCCTCCCCCGATCGGCCGGGCAGACACCTTGTCTCTTGACAAATGGAAGACGATAGGCTAGAATTCTGTGTTGAAGCTGCGCCGGAGGTCGCGGCCCCCTCGATATTGCCGGCGCGAAGCGCTTTGGAGTGCGGACCGTCAGCCGACGGGCTGCCGCTTTGTAGCGCCGATCCCGCAATGCGGGGTCAGCGCTACGGCGGCGGCCCGAGCAAGGTCGAGCCGCAAAAGCGGCGGCAAGCCGCCGCACTCCAAAAGAGTTCTTCAAAATTGACGGAACGAAGCGGGGATGTTATTGAAAACAAAGGACAGGTTTGGAAAACTTGAGGCCAAAGCTGGAATCTTATAGAAAACAAAGGTAGTTGCACGTTAAATGCGGGAAAGTCATTGAAAACAGAGCATGTTAGCCGTGAGGCTGGAGCTGGTTCCCCCCAGATCGCCCGGATTAGTGACCGATGCGCCCCGACCCGATCCCAACCTTCTGGGGTTCCTTCGAGGATTCGCCCAGCAAAGAATGTGAAACACACGCAGCCGCAGGCGAGGAGGGGGGCAACGTCACTGCCCTGGAACTCCTCGCATTTGCAAGGCTCGGTTCAGAGTGCTGCGGCTACAAGTTACTTTGTACGCTTCGCCGTCCACTCGCGGTCGCCGCGATCGCTGTGAGCCGTTCCCTTCATGGAATCCCCGTCCACTGTGGCGGAGTATTCCATTGTGAACGTACCGTTCGGAGTTTCACGCTTGATGGTGAAGCTGATTTTGTTGCCGGTGACTGAACCCTCGAACGGAGTTTCCCCTCGTCGTCCTGTCAGCGTGCCTTTGATCTTGCTGCCGTCTTGCTGGATCGTCAGGTTCTGGGTCATGGGCCCGTTGGGACCCTGGGACGACATTTCCCAGGTTCCGGCAACGTTCGCGGGTTCGTCAGCGGCCCTCGCCATGCCACCGCAGATCAGCAACATCCCACAGGCCAACGTGAAGGCTAGCAAATAGGCATTTCTCTTCATGGAAGCATCTCCTTTGCTTGGGTGCCAGATAGACCTTGTCTCGCGACTGCTGTTATTGTATTCAAGTTCCTAGACGCTTCCAGGGAGGGAGTGGTTACATCCCTTCACCAAATCGAAGGGCAGTTCTTGTTGCGGCTCTGCTCAACCGCAACGGAGAAGAGCCGCTGCGGGCCTGTTGCATTTCGAAACCCGCCCGTACTATAGTCTCGCACGATGGCAGAACCTCTTCTTGGTATTGTGGTTCCGGCCTATAACGAAGCACGGCGTATCCGTGGCACATTGGAGAGGCTGTGTCACTTCAAGGAACGAAGGCCTTACACGATTGAGCTGATGGTAGTGGATGACGGCTCCACAGATCACACTGTCGAGACAGTCTCGGAGTTTCCCGGCATCCGCCTGGTTCGGAACGACCGTAACCATGGCAAAGGTTTCACGGTTCGCCACGGAGTTTTGGAAGCGCGGGGCGAGTTCGTACTCTTCACCGACGCCGACCTTTCCACCCCAATCGAAGAGGTGGAAAAACTGCTTTCGGTTTTGCAATCCTCCGGCGCCGATGCCGCCGTGGGTTCACGCGCCCTCGAGCGCGAACTCATCGGGATTCATCAGCCCTGGCTCCGTGAAACGGCCGGGCGGTTTTTCAATCTGCTCGTAAGGGTCTTTACGGGCCTCAGGTTGCACGACACTCAATGCGGATTCAAACTTTTCAAACGCAGTTCTACTCGCAGGGCGTTTGAACTGATGCGAGTGGAGGGTTTTGGATTCGATCCTGAACTCTTGTTCCTCATTGAGAGAGCAGGCGGAAGGGTGGTGGAAGTGCCGGTGAGATGGAACGACAACCCGGCCACCAAAGTGCGGTTTCTTCGCGACTCCACACGAATGTTCCTTGATTTGATAGCCATCCGCTGGCGTGCCTTCATGGGAAAGTATCAGTGAACATCATTGAATTTACTCTCCTGGTTTGGGTGTCGTCGCTCCTTGCCGGATTTGTCGGATCGTTAACGGGTCTGGGCGGAGGGATCATTATCACTCCCCTGCTGACCCTGGCTCTCGGCGTCGATATTCGATACGCCATCGGCGCCACACTCGTTTCGGTGATCGCGACCTCCTCGGGCGCGGCCGCCGCTTACGTTCGCGAGGGTATCTCCAATATCAGAATCGGGATGTTCCTTGAGATTGCAACCACATTAGGCGCTGTCGCGGGCGCTTTGCTGGCTGCGAGGATATCGACAGGCGCGATCTCCATCATCTTTGGGCTCGTTCTGCTTTATTCGGCCTACGCCTCCAGCCGTCCCCGACACCAGCGAGTGGGCGATTGCCAGCCGGACCCTCTAGCCACCCGCCTGAAAATGAATGGCAGCTATCCCACACCAGATGGGCTGAAGGCTTATTGCCCGCAAGCGGTGCCCACGGGGTTCAGTTTGATGTTCGGGGCGGGGATTCTTTCAGGACTACTGGGGATTGGGTCTGGAGCCGTCAAGGTGATTGCCATGGATCAGGCCATGGGCCTCCCCTTTAAGGTGTCGACCACCACCAGTAACTTCATGATCGGCGTAACGGCTGCCGCAAGTGCCGGCGTCTATCTCGCCCGTGGGTACATTGATCCTGGTCTTGCTATGCCAGTGATGCTTGGGGTGGCGGTCGGCTCGCTGGTGGGGGCGCGCGTTTTGACTCAGGCCAAAACAAGGTGGTTGCGGCTTGTTTTCGGCCTGGTGATTGGCATTATGGCCATCGAGATGATCTACCACGGACTGACGGGGAGGCTATAACGTGGCAAAGCAGACACGCCAATGGTCGGACCAATATGTTGAAGAATTGATCGGGAATCTTCTCAGGGTGGGCGTAACGCTGGCTGCGGCAGTGGTTCTCTTCGGAGGCAGCGTTTACTTGGCTCGCCATGGCCGTGCGGCGCCTCAATACCGCGTTTTCATGGGTGAACCCACGGACTTGCGCACTGTGTCAGGGATCGTGGAAGACGCTCTATCCTTTCGAGGACGTGGTTTAATCCAGCTCGGCCTGCTTCTCTTAATCGCAACTCCCATTGCGCGCGTGGCCTTCTCGGTTGTTGCTTTCGCCGTGCGGCGTGACCGGCTTTACGTCGTGGTTACGCTCATCGTCCTTGCGGTGCTAATGTACAGCCTCACGGGTGGGCACGCCTAATTCCCAGCTCGGCTTACGCTCCCGATGCCGGTGAATTTCGGCGCAGTATCGGGCAACCGAATCAGTGCTTTCCGAATCGAAATACACGGCGTGGCAGGGATCGGAGAGGTGGTATACTCTCCAGTGGGAATACAGCCAGGGCTTGTAACGGTGCCTCGCAGGACATGCTATCCTGGGGTTAGATCGAAGCGACATAGAAAGGAGCAAATCATGCTAGGCCGGACGATAAGGGTAATGGGTGTCCTTGCGGCACTGGCACTGGTTTTCACATTCGCCTTTGCCGACGAGACGAAAGTACCGAAGGAAACGGTTTCAATCACGGCGGGCAGTGTGCTTCATATGAAGCTTACCACGACGCTTACCTCCAAGACCAATAAGTCAGGCGACCCATTTACGGGTCAGGTTACCCAGCCGATCGTCGTGGACGGAAAAGAGGTGGTCCCCAAATATAGTCAGGTCGTAGGGCATGTCGCCTTCGTGAAACCCTCGAAACGCATTAAGGGCAAAGCCCAAATGCGACTGGTCATCGACAAGCTGGTGACCCCTGATGAGGACAGGCAGTTCTTGCTTCCGAGTACTTTGGACGATTCGAATAACGCGCCCTGTGCTCACGCCAAAGACGAGGAAGGAACGCTCGAGGGGTGCGGCAAGAGCAAGAAAGATGCCCTCGAGGGTGCTGGCATTGCCGGAGCCATGGGGGCCGGGGCGGGCGCCACTGTCGGCATGGGTCACGAAATAGAGTGCGAATATTATGGGATGTGTGGTGGCCATGGCATGGGAGCTGACATCGGCTATGGCGCCGCGATCGGCGCTGGGACCGTGTTGATGTACAGTTTGCTCAGGCACGAAAAGGACATCGTTCTTGTGCAAGGAACGGAATTGACCTTTATCGTGAATCGCACCACGGAAGGTAAGGATTTACCCCCACCCCCTCCAGATCAAGCTCAGACCCAATAAAGCCCAGGTACGATTCAAAGGTCGAACGGCAAAAGTTTTGGATTTTTGCTCTTTGCCATTTGACCTCTTCGGAGTGGCCCTCATTTTGAAACGGAGAGCCGGCAAATTATGTTGCGCGCTGGGAAAACCCAGGCCAAATGCTTCTCGTAGAAGTCCACCGAAATAGCCGCAAACATCCTTCCCAAGTTATCGAGTAGGAAGTTCCCACCGAAGGTCAATCGACGTTCCAAAATACGAAATCCGCCGGCGTGGTACGTGAAATTCTCAAAGCTATCTCGATCGAAGTAGTCAAAGCTGTGAACTGCCAGGTGGAAAAGATGAGTGGGGTCGGTGTAGGAGTCAGGCGAGCTGTAGTGGGGTGTTACGATGATGACTTCGGCGCCGGGTTGCGCAATCCGGTGCACCTCAGCCATGGCACGCAGAATGTCCGAATGATGTTCGAGAAAGTGTGAGATATAAATCCTGCCCGCACAATTGTCCTTGAGTGGCCAAGGGAAATGCGCCAGGTCGCAAAGCACGTCTGCCGACGACCCCGGTTGGCGATCGAGGCCGATCGCAGAGGGATCTTGCTTTTTCTTTCCGCACCCTACATCGAGAATTAGCATGATGAAAGACAGTCCAGCAGGTTTTTCAATAGACAACATCGAGCGACACGTCATAGAAACGGTGCTGAAAGCCCGTGAATTGGCCGAAATATGCGGAGGTGACGTTGTTGTGGACGTCGCGAAAGTTTCCATGGTCGGTGATATTGAAGATCCGTAACGCCCCGCGAAACTTATGATTCTTGGCCCAAGGAATCAAGCGCATGCGAAAGTCTTTGGAAAGTTGCAGGTCGAGCGAGAAATAAGTTGGGAAGCGAAGGCTGTTTGGCGTGCCGACGTAGTTTTGAAGAACATCAACGGCGGAATAAGGGAAGCCCGTATGGAGGTCAAGCACCGGGCTGGCGGTGATTTCCCAGGGGACCTTGAGCCGGCCCCAGATGACGAGCCGGTTGGGGACATTGCTCGGCAAGCTGGAGAAGAAATTGGGCCGGATGACCGGTTGTTCAAAGGGCACAAAGACGGAGGAGAGCGTGTTCAGGTCTCCGCGGGAAAGGCTCTGAACGTAGGAAACGTTGAAGTCGGCATTCTCTCGAGCTCTGAAGCGTAAGGTGGTTTCCAGCTCGTGATAGCGCGACGAGCCCGTGTTGCTGAGGAGCAGGACCGGGCCGCCAGGGGCATTGTACAGCGGATTGACAATGAACTCTTCGTAGGAGCGACTGCTGAGATAATTCACTCGTGCAATCACGTTGGGCCGAATTTCCTGGTCCAGTTCGGCGTTCCAGGTTAAGTTGAAGGGTGTGCTGTCGAGGCGGTTGTTCGAGGGCACAACGATTCCGTGCTCGTCCTTCTTCTCGTAAAAGTTCTGGAGAACGATGGGGGGGCCGGATGGGTTTCCCTGAGTATCGTAATAAGTGACAACGCGGGTGAGGTTCTGGGTGAAATCACCGGCCAGCAGCGGCAGGCGGTCGTAGAAGAGGCCGATACCCGATCGGATGATCGTTTTGGCACTGCGTCCTGGAGAATAGACCAATCCAAGGCGTGGGGCGAACGCCGCATGCGCGCCGAGCGTCTGCCCGGAAAAGCGCGCGCCGTAATCAAGCGCGATGTGGTCGTTAAAGGCCCAGTGGTCCTGGGCGAATACTGCCAATTCCGTATCTTCAGCTCTTAAAACGCCCGCTCCCTGGAAAGCTATGAGCTCGGCAAGCGAACCGTCCGGCCGCAGGAGTTGCACAGGATGGGATTTGCTGATGTCGCTATAGGAGCGATGAACAAAATCCCCTCCCACTTTGAGTGTGTGTCGGCCGGCCCAATCTTTCTTTCCGGATTGATAATTCTGCAGCAGTTCTTGCTGGGTGCTAGCCCGAGTCCAGGTGTTGAACCAGTTTCCTTCCCAATTGTCCGGCGTCAGGATCATATCCTGTGGACCTTGCCCGTGCGCATAGCTATCGAAGTCGGTGTACTGGAAGAGTGTCGTCAGCACCCCGCCGCTGGAGAACATGTACCTGTCTGTAGCGCCCAATGAGAATCCGCTCTGGGCATAGTCGGAGGATGCGGACTGCTGTATGAAGGAGTCGATATTGGCGTATTGCTGGCGCATTGGAAACAGCTTCAGGTTGGTGGTCACGAGATTTTGGGGGGAAGAAACGTAATAGAGATCCGTGAACGAATCAACGCCCTGCTTCTTGATCTCGTTATGCGGCCAAGCCAACCCGCGCACCGGCTGCTTATTGAGGTCGTACATGAAAAATTCTGAGAAACTCAGCTTGTCGCTGAGGATAGGGCCGGTGAAGCTGAGGCGTGGTGAGTCGTCGGATATACCCACGATCTGGTCGCTTTTGATGCGCACGCCGGGAAGAAAATCATTCAGCTCCCAGTTCCATTTATTCAGCGGAGCTTTGGTCTGAACACTCGTCAGCCCACCGGTAAAGCGGCCATACTGCGCTTGATAGGCAGTCTTCTGAACTTCCACAGATTCCACCGCGTCAACCGGAACTTGAATCGAGAAACTTCCCGTAACCGGATCGACGGTCTCCGCAGAGTCAATGAGCAACATGCCTTGATTCTCAGTGACGCCTTTGATGTTTATTTTCCCGTCGGGGGTCCGAATAACTCCCGGCACAAGCGGCAAAGCCGCCAGGAATTTCTGCTCCACCAGGGGCAACGTCCGAAGCTCCCCTGAGCTGATCGTGGCCGGTGGCGCGGTGGTCTCCAAGGAGACCGCAGGCGCCTTCTCCTTTACCTCCACCTTTTGGCGAACGATTATCTCGCGGGGCAAGACGACCTGAATGAACGGCGACTCTCCTTCGGTGATCGCGATATCCTTCTTAATCAGAGGCTCATATCCGAGTGCTGCGCAAGTTAGATCATAGCTACCCGGGATCAGCCCCGTGAATTCAAAGCCGCCCCGTTCTCCGGTTGTTCGCGGTCGCCCTCCTTCGGGCAATCCGGGACCGGCGAGTGTGCAGGATGCTCCTGCTATCGGAGCGTTCTTGTCTCCCAGCACTTCGCCCTTAAGGGTCTGGGTTGGCGGCGCCGCAGCGCAAAGGCTGAGCGCAATCTCCAGGAGGGTAGCCATGGTGAGGACCGGGACTGCACATCGGGAGTCATTGTTTTGTGGCATTAGCAACTATTAGATGCTCATTTGAGTTGAACCACGTTGATGTATTCAACTGCGACTTCGTTGATGTATTCTACTGCGACTTCAGCTAAGAAATCTAGCCCGTCGCAATCTGCGTTTTCTTCCCACCATGCGATAAACGGACTTGGCTTCCGCTAGCCGCGGGCCATTCGCAGTCTTGCAGGCGCGCAAACCTGTCTGGAAGCCGATCTGCTCTCGGACACTGTGTCCTTGCCTCTTCTGCTCCATTTCGTGCGCCGGTCATACGAGTTCGTGTATGACGTTTGGTCGGAGTCTGGTGCCATCCCGCGCTGGCTTGCACAGAGTAGTCATAACTTGTGGTATTTCAGTTACTTGGCAATATTCAGCGCAATTGCGGAAAAATGGCCCATGCCTTGCTCCCCACACAAGAGGAAGTAATTTCTAAGGAGGTCTAGACCTAACATGAAGAAACTTTTGGTAATGCTGTTCACCATAGCGGTTGCGTTCTCGATGGCTATGCCGGTGTTCGCACAGGACACGGGACAGACAACCACGACAACGACGACGAAGACGAAGAAGACGAAGGCGACGAAGGCGAAGAAGGCGAAGACAACGAAGACGACAGAAGCCGCCACTCCTCCCAGTCAGTAACCTTCGCTCCCAGTTTGCCCGGTCTGGATAGGATTTCAGACCGTAATTCTCAAGCCCCCGCACTAACCTGCGGGGGCTTTGCTTTTGCGTTGGCCCTTACAAGAGAATCCCCGCCAACGAATGATCCGATTGAAATTCCCGACCAAGAGTGGAGACATCGCACGCGTCTAAACCGGTTGACAGTTCGCCTGCCGGAAGCGAAACTATGCTATTGCCTATCTTGGCAAATCAAAGGCGGTTGGGGCTCATGCCAGGTGAATCCAAAGATGTGCGGCATTCTCTCGAGCAGGAGTTGATTTCGCGCGGGTTGCGGATGACGCATCAGCGGCGCCTCCTGATCCAGATAATCCAAAGCGCGGAAAGCCATCTGGATGCCATTGCTCTTTGGGAGCGTGCCAGGGGTCAAGATCCCACACTGAATAAGGTGACCGTCTATCGAACCCTGGCCATGCTGAAAAAACACGGCTTGGTGGACGAGCTTGACCTGATGCATTTGGAAGGTGGGAAGCACTATTACGAGGCGAAGGCGAGTCGGGATCATATTCACCTGGCATGCCTCAAGTGTGGACGTATTCAAGAATTTGAAAGTTCGCTTTTCGAGAAACTCAAGGGGCAGATCGAACGCCAGCGCCGCTTCAGTATCAAGGTTGTTCGGGTGGAAGCCGGCGGTTACTGCGATAAGTGTCGAGAGCAGTGAATCTATTCATCTTTTGCCACGCTTAGCTCCTTTCTCCAGCTTCATTGTGGGCGACATTGTGTCATTTAGCGCGAAGCGCTGGCTCACGTTTCTTCGCAGGTCCCTGCCAGGTTTCAAAGACACGAAGCGCAAGCAGGAAGACCTTGGCTTCCGTTGGTGACTCGAGAAAATTTGCGGGGTAGCTAACCGCTGAGGGTCCTTTCGGCGTCTAACCTCCTCGGAGAGCATGGAGGGAAGATTTGCCGGACATCAATTCCTGGCCGATCCTTCAGACCGTAATTAGAGAAGCACTTGGTGCAGCGTTGGAATAGAACTAGCATCACGGACTCTCCCCAACCTGCCGATAAGCAAGAGAGCTATTTTTGCCCAACACTGGCGGAGGGAGTTGCACGCCTGGTTGCCCCTAAGTAAGGTGAGAATGACAGTTTCGGAAGGCTGATTTTCAGCTCGGCTTCGCTTTCGGGTTTGCCCGGAGTGCCTAATGCTCCCCTTTGCGAAGCCGGCAGACGGGTGCTGGCAGCCCCCAACGCCCTTAGCGGTGGAGGGGGCCGTAGGCGTGCGCTTGTTTTATTCGTCACCGTGATTCATACTGGTACCTAGAAAGAACTGTTTCATAGATGCGGGAGAAGGGAATGATGACAAAAGAATTGCGCGTCTTCGCTTCTTGTCTCGTTTTGATATGGCTAGTCGGATGTGGCGCCGGTGGTGAGGCGGTCCGTGAAGCGCGAAAAGCGGAACTTCGCAAGGATTGGGACACCGCGTTGGTCGATTACGAAAAAGCAGGCCGGGCCCAACCAGAGAATGCCAAGATCATGATTCACGAAGCACTGGTTCGTACCCAGGCCTCAGCATTACACCTCAAGCAAGGGCAGCGCCTGTTGAAGGAGGGGCGGCCGGACGAAGCCTCCGCCGAATTCCAGAAGGCCGTGAACATTGATCCCACTAACGAAGTCGCAGCTCAGCAACTGGCCAGGGTGGTGGCGGCCCAGGCTGCGGCCAGGCAGGCCCGCGAGTCGGCGCTCAAACAAGCTCTGAAGACAAACGAAGAAGCGGCGAATCCGCCGGCGGTGAAGTTGAAACCTTTCCCCACGGAACCACTGACCCACTTCCGCATTACTGCCGACAGCCGCAAAGTCTTCGAGGCGCTGGCTAAACTTGCTGACCTGAATGTTGCCTTCACCTCCTCCTTTCGGCCTGTTCCGCAGTTTTCTGTGGATCTTTCCAACGTGAAGGTTGAGGAGGCGCTGAACATTGTCGCCCTGCAAACTCACAGCTTTTGGAGGCCGGTCACACCCAACACGATTCTGGTGGTTCCGGATACGACCGCTGATCGCCGGGACTATGATGTGGAAGAACTCAAAACGATTTACCTCTCCAACCCCTTGGCGCAGGCAGACCGCACCGCCATCATCACAGCTTTGAAACAAGTTCTGAAACTAAATAATATGGCCGACAACCCGGATTCAAACGCCATCGTGATCCGCGATAACCCTGCGAATATTGCGGCCGCCGAACAGCTCGTGCGTGAGCTGGACCGGAGTAAAGCCGAGATCATGATGGAGGTGGCGGTGGTGGAAGCCGACCGCGACCGCGCTCGAGATCTGGGCTTGTATCCTGCCACGATTTCGTCATCGGGCACCGTAACACCTGGATTGGCTGGTGGGCTGGTGTTCGCTCCTCCCAGTACATCGTCGGGCACAGGGACCACCACTGCGGCCGGCATCACCGCGAACACCCTTGGCATCAGTGACTTCGCCCTCGTTGTGCCCAGTGTGGCGGCCAACGCGGTATTGAACGATACCCGCACTCATATTCTCCAGAACCCACAGATCCGCGCCACGGATGGCCAAATTGCCAAGCTCAAGATTGGCGAGCGCGTTCCTTACGCCACGGGCAGTTTCGTGCCCTCGCTCACCTCCAGCAGTTCGACGAGTGGGGTCGGCCTGCTGGCGCAAACTCAGTTTCAATTCCAGGACGTGGGCGTGCAATTGGAACTTACGCCACACCTGCTCTCGGATGGCGAGGTGGCGATCCACGCCGTGATCGACATTTCTTCCCTGGGCGCGTCGGTCAGCATCGCAGGTGTGAGCGAGCCCACTTTCGGCGAGCGAAAGATTGAGCACGACATTCGCTTGAAGGAGGGTGAAACTAGCGTACTCGGTGGCTTGATTCAAACTACCCTGACGAATACTGTGGCTGGCGTGCCATTCCTGGGAGACATTCCGCTTTTGCGCTACTTGTTCTCCACCGAGCACGCCGAACGACAGGAGCAAGAGGTCCTGGTCATGTTGACTCCCCGCGTCGTCCGCCTGCCGGAACCCCGCGTGGGCGCAGGAAGCAGCGTGGCCTTGAGCGGCGGATCCCAGCCGGCAGGATTACAGCCCATACCCGGACCTGAAATCCCTGGACAACCGCCCGGTGAACCGCAATGAGCCTGCAAGAGCACACGACGAGCTACCATCACGGGGCAGACTCCGCTTTTACGTTTGTGGAGCTGATGGCGTCAATTACTATCATTTTGCTCCTGACCACCATTGCTCTTCCTTTGGCCCGCGTGCAGATTCAGCGAACCAAGGAGTTTGAGCTGAGGAGAGATCTGCGGCAATTGCGCGAAGCCATCGACCGCTACAAGGCCTTTTCTGAGCAGGGGATGATACCGGTCAAAGCCGACTCCTTTGGTTATCCTCCGGACCTTCAGACGCTGGTCGAGGGGGTCGTGCTGAAAGGAACTGCTACGGCGAAGTACAAGTTCTTGCGCAAGCTGCCTGTCGACCCCATTACGGACGCAGCCGATTGGGGGATGCGCTCCATGCAGGATGATACTGACTCGCGGAGCTGGGGCGGCCAGAACGTTTTTGACGTTTTTTCCAAGAGTGAGGGAACCGCCTTGGATGGGACGAAGTACAGTGATTGGTAAGAGTTCGAGATTCGCGATTGGGGACTGGAAACGCGCCTTCAGGGGATGGACTTGGAGGCCCGGGTGGGGGTGTGATTTTACGGATTTCAAATTTCAAATTTCAAATTCCGAACTCCCGGCTTCCCGCCCCAATACACGGGGCTTCACGCTTCTCGAACTGATGGTGGTCCTGACGCTGCTCCTGATCCTCGCCACCATGTCCATGCCTATTTTTCAATCGGCCATCGTGCATGCACGGGAAGCAGTCCTGAAAGACGATTTGTACACGCTTCGGAAACTCATCGACGAATACACTCTGGACAAGCAACGTCCACCCTCAACCTTGGATGAGTTGGTGGAGGCGGGTTACCTGCGGGCTGGGGTTCCTGTGGACCCCTTCACGGGTTCGAACGAAACCTGGCATACGGATGTTGAGGATGTCCCGTTGAATCCCACCCAGGCCGCTTCCGGAATAGTGGATGTGCATAGCGGGTCGGATGCGATTGCGCTGGATGGGACGCCATATAGCAGTTGGTGAGAAGGGCAGTTGAGAGTCGAAGAGTCGAGGAGTTGAAGAGTTGGAGGTCAATAGGTTCGGCCAATGCGTCTTCAACTTTTCGACTCTTCGACTCCTTGACTCCTCGACTTGAAATGGCTGAATTCATTTGCAAAATCGGGACGAACACGGGCAAGGTCTTGCTCCAGACGGAGCAGGCTGGTTCGGAAGCAGAACTACGACATCGGCTGAGGAACGAAGGGTTCTATGTTTTCTCCGTTCGGCCCAAGGAGATCTTGGGCACGCGGTGGGCTTCAGGACGTGGAGGCCGCATCAAGCCGGACGAATTCCTGGTCTTCAATCAACAATTCCTTACCCTTTCGAAATCCGGGCTGCCCCTGCAAAAATCTTTGGAATTGTTGGCCGGTCAAGCCCAGAGCGAAGCACTCCGGGCGGCATTAAACAAAGTCCAGGAGAGAGTTCGGGCGGGGGCGCTGCTTTCCGAGGCATTCGAAGCGGTGGGCCGGTTTCCCAAAATGTACTGCGCGACACTCAGTGCCGGGGAGCGGAGCGGCAGCCTGGACCGGGTTCTCGCTCACTACCTCACGTATCAGAAGACTTCACGCACGTTCCGCAAGAAGTTCCTGTCTGCCCTCATTTATCCTGCTTTCCTGATGACCTTCCTGGTGGGGTTGATTTCTTTCGTTATCACTTTCGTCGTTCCGAAATTTGCCATGCTTTACTCTGAGCTCGAGGTGCAACTGCCACCCTTGACAGTCTTCATGATCTCCTTCTCACAGGGGGTGAAGCGTTTCGCGGCGCTCATTCTGGTGGGGATGGTTCTGGCTGTGATGGGGACGCGCGGGATGCTTCGTTCCCGGCGTGCGCGGTTGGCTTGGGAACGCGCAAAGTTCACCATGCCCGTCGTGGGGAAACTTTTGCTGAAGTTCTCCGTGGCGGAATTCGCGCGGACACTTTCCACTCTGTTACAGGGTGGCATCCCCATTGTTTCCGCGCTCGAGACTGCGAAAGACTCGGTGACCAGCCCCCTGATGGCAGAGGCGATTGCGGGAGCTGAAAAGGAAGTGATCGCCGGTCGCGCGCTCAGCGCCAGCCTGCGCTCAAGCGGTTTGTTCCCTTCCCTCGCTCTGGATATGATGGAAGTGGGCGAATCTACCGGCGCCATGTCCAATATGCTGGAGGCCCTGGCGGAGTTCTATGAGGAAGATGTAAGCGTTGATCTGGCCACGCTGGTGGCTTTAGTGGACCCGATTATGATCGCCGGCATGGCTATCGTGGTGGCGACGGTGCTGGTGGCATTTTACCTGCCCCTATTCTCCATGGCAGCGCAGATTCACTGAAGGATATAGGAGGTTGGAGTTGGAACAACCGACTCAGGAGTTAAGCGCGGAATTCGAGCAAGTACGCCAACTGGCGGCCCGATATCATTTTGATTTTGTGGACTTGCGGGATTGTCGTCCGGACGGGGAGTTGCTCCGCACGATTCCGCTGGACATGATGCTTCATTACCAGTTTCTGCCGCTTGAGGCACACGATCACCAGTTGGTTATCGTGGTGGGCGACCCTACCGATTTGTCCCGGCTGGATGAGCTGGAAATGAAGCTGGACCGGCAATTGGTTGTTCGGGTGGCCCCGCCGAGCCAGGTGCGTGATTTCCTGAAGAAAACAGAGCCCTCTCAGAGGGTGCTGGACGAGGCCACGGAGGAGTTTCGGCTGGATGTAATCAGCGAGGAAGAGGCTGCCGGGGAAGGGCTTTCGCTCGAGCACCTGGTTGAGGAGCGGGATGTCAGCCCCATGATCCGGCTGGTGGATTCCGTCATCTTTGCCGGTCTGGAGCGGCGCGCGAGTGATATCCACATCGAAAGCCGCGACAACTCCGTGGTTGTGAAGTTCAGGGTTGACGGTGTCTTGCAGCAGGCCATGGCCCCCTTGGCGAGGGAGTTCCAATCCAACCTCATCACCCGCATCAAGGTGATGGCGGAATTGGATATCGCAGAACGCCGTGTCCCACAGGACGGCCGCTTCCGAGTCCGCTACCGTGGTCGTCCGATTGATTTCCGCGTGTCCATTATGCCCTCGATCCATGGCGAGGACGCGGTGTTGCGTATCCTGGATAAGCAATCGCTGCACGAGAAGTTCCGCCAGTTACGGCTGGAAGTCCTGGGGCTCGCGGACCGTGAAATCAAGCGGCTGCGAAAATTTATCCGCGAGCCTTACGGCATGGTTCTCGTGACGGGACCGACGGGTAGCGGTAAGACCACGACGCTTTACGCCGCGCTATCGGAAATCAAGAGCGATGAAGACAAGATCATCACTATTGAAGACCCGGTCGAGTATCAGCTCCGCGGCGTTACCCAGATTCCGGTGAACGAAAAGCGCGGCCTGACTTTCGCTCGCGGCCTGAGGTCCATATTGCGCCATGATCCTGACAAGATCATGGTGGGTGAGATTCGCGATAACGAGACGGCACAGATCGCTATCCAATCCGCCTTGACCGGCCACCTGGTTTTCACCACCGTGCACGCGAATAACGTGGTAGACGTGCTGGGCCGCTTCCTGAACATGGGCGTTGAACCTTATAACTTCGTATCCGCTCTCAACTGCATCCTGGCTCAGCGGCTGGTGCGGACGCTGTGCGAAGAGTGCAAGCGCCCCACGGAAATATCGAGGGAAACGTTCGAGGAGTCCGGCCAAGCCATCGAAGTATGGCGCGGCGTCACCTTCTACGAGAGCGTTGGGTGCCAGGCGTGCAACCAGGCAGGTTTCCGTGGACGTACGGCCATTGGTGAATTGTTGGCCCTCTCCGACCGCGTGCGCGAACTTATTCTCGACAAGAAACCGAGTTCTGAGATTCGCAGGGTGGCACGAGAGGAAGGCATGGTGTCACTGCGTGAGTCGGCGCTGGAGAAAGTCCGGCTTGGAGTCACCACTTTCAAGGAGATCAACAAGGTCACCTTTGTGGAGTGATCCGGGTGGGCGGGTGGCCAGAGAAGCGATGAATTGGGATACGTTAAAGGCCAGACTGTTGCCCAGGCGGGGGCGGAGAACCGGCTCCTTCCTTTTGCCCTCCGTGGTTCTCGATGTGCAGCCTGGTTTTGTCGTCGGCGCAAGATTGGATAGGTCATCGCGGCAGGTGCGCCGGGTTGCCGTCCGGCAGCTTGAGGTTGGAGCGTTGGAGCCCCTTCCCGGCCGGCCTAACCTGGCCAAGCAGGAGGTAGTGCGCCGGGCAATGCGTGAAATCCTGGAAACAGTCGGCAATGGCAGTGGCCGGCTGGGCATCCTCTTGCCGGACCCTTCTGTGCGCGTCGCCATCCTGCACTTTGAGACGCTCCCTGACCACCGTGAAGAAGCTGAGGCGCTGGTCCGTTGGAAGATGGGAGGCATTCTTCCTTTTCCACCCGAGGAAGCCAGGGTCAGCTACCAACTGCTCTCCAAGGGAGGCCAAGCCGTCGATTTGCTGGCTATGGCATTGCGGAATTCCGTAGTGGCGGAATACGAGGCGGCCTTCGAGGCTGTGAGCGCCGGCCCAGCACTGATCCTGCCTGCCACGGCGGCCCTTCTTCCCTTGCTACCCGCCGGAAGCCAAGGCAGTCAGGTCCTTGTGCATGTCTGTTCGGGTTCGGTGACCACGGTGGTGACGGTCGGAGACGGCATTAGTTTCTGGCGCAATCGCCTGCTTGACCGCCACACGGCAGAGGGAAATGGGGAAGTGGTCCGCGAAATCGCGCGCGTGGTGGCCACTTGCCGCGACCACCTTAAAAGTGAGATCGAGGACTTATGGGTTTACGTCCGGCCGCCGGCAAGCCGCTCACTGGAAAAGGAAATCGGAGAAGCGACAGGGCGGCACATTCAGCTCCTGACCAGCTCAGCCTCACACGCAGCGACCCTTCCGCCGGCCGAGAAAAAGATCTTGGAAGGTTTCGGCATGACGTTTGCCGGACTATTGGAGAACCACAACTAGGCCCATGAGAGTTGTCCTGAATCTGGCCATCCCAGCCAGCGCTCGCGAGCGCTACGCGCTGTTTTGGGCTATCCCCGCTACGCTGCTGGGCGTTACAGGATTGGTCTTTCTCCTGTTGTTCACGGTCCGTTCAATCCGCGAATACAGGTCCGTGCAGAAGGCAGTCGCCGCGTACCAGGAGCGGGAGAACGCGCTTCGCGCTCAGGAAATGGCGCTGCGCAGGGAACTGGAAGACCCGGAGTCTCGCCGGCTTCTCGAGGACGCGCAGTTCGTTAACGCGCTGATTGAAGAGAAGCGGATCTCATTGACTGACCTGGCCGCAGACATTACCGACCTCATACCGGGTGAGGTGCGGCTTACAGCGCTGGCCTTGGCGCCGGAGGGCCAGGAACTGGCCGTCCGGTTCGTGATTACAGGCAAGAGCGAAGCAGCCATCGAGAGTTTTCTGAGTAACCTTGAGGACTCCCCACACTTTAAAGATGTGGCGATTACCAATCAAGGGTTCGAAGAGGCAGGTACCGCTTCGGAACTGGAGAATATCGCCTGCACAGCGCACTATCTGGCAGGCGGGAGTGAATCATCGGGGGAATAATTGCCTAGGAGTCGTCACCAGACTGTAATTCGCGTTTTCCAGATAGCCGGCGCTTCCCTGGTTCTGCTTGATGTGTTGCTTTATTTCGGAATGTTCCAGTACGCACAGACGCTGGTTTTCTCGGAGCAAAAGCAGTTTGCCACCCTGCGCCGGCGTATCCTTGACGGGGAGGTTCGTATCGAGCGCCTGAAGAAGTTCCGAGAGGCGATGCCGGAGGCAGGCAAAAGGCTGGCATCGCTGGAACGGGACCATACTCCGCCCCGGCGGCAGGCATTCTCGCAGGCCGCCAAGCTCGTGCGGCGTGCGACGGAGCAATCCGCGGCTCAGCTTGCAAGCGTCGTCTACAAGTTGGATACCAACGCCTCCGGACCGTTGCAGCGTCTGGGATTGGTGATCATTGTCGAGGGGTCCTTCCCGGCCCTGGTGAAGTTCACGCATGGTCTTGACACAGCGAGCGATTTGCTTGTGATTCGGAGTTTCAACATTGTTGAAGGTGACAGCCGTGAGCTAAAGTTACGGCTGGCTGCCGACTTATATTTGACACCATGAAGGTAACTGGACACATTGAGAAATGGGGCGTGGGCGTTCTGGGCGCCGTGTCGCTCGTCCTGCTCGTACACCTCGTGCTTCAGTATAACCGGGGGCGCGTGGGGAACACGCGTCCCGGGGCGAGGATTGCCCCCCGTGCCAAGGCAAGCACGCTCCCAGGCGCCAAGGCGGCGGCCGGGAAGCAGAAAATATCGGATGAGCTGTCCCGCTACGACCCCCTCGTCAAGCTGGACCTGCTGAAGGAATTCGAAGGCCGCCCCCTCCCAGATCTGGACCGGAACCCGTTTGAGTTCGTGGCGGCCCCAGTCCAGGCGTCGCCGGTCCGGACCGCGGGCGCAGCAGCGGCGCCGGCTCAGCCTCCTCCTCCCCCCCCGGTGACTTTGAAGCCTATGGGCTATTCCGAGGGGAAGGGGGGAGTCAAAGAAGCAATGGTTACTGATGAAGACCAGGTATTCGTAGTCCACGAGGGTGATTCTGTCGGGACTCGATACAAGGTCATCAAAATAACACCCACGGTGATTACCGTCGAAGATGCCACACTTCACCAAACTGTTGATTTGCCCTTTCCGCCGTAACTTCGCTGGCGGTCCAGGAGTCGATTCCGGCTCCGCGCTGCTGTTTGTCATGATGGCAGCCACCGTCGTGTTGATCGGCCTGACTGCTGTGCTGCCTAGCATCTATCAGGAGGGCCGGCGCGAGCGCGAAGAGGAACTCATCTTCCGCGGCACTCAGTACGCGCGCGCTATCGCGGGCTTCCACCAGAAGTTCCAGAGATACCCGGCCAACATCCAGGAATTGACAAAACTGACCAGTGGATGGCGCTTCCTGCGCAAGGAATTTACCGACCCGATGACGCCCAATGGGAAGTGGCGGTTTATCCATGTGAATGGGCAGGGAGTTCTGCTGGACTCGAAGACGCAAGGCCCCCCAGCGGGAGGGCAGGGTCAACCGGGCGCGGGCCAAGGTGCAGGCGGGTTCGGGATGTCAGGCCCTTCGACCATGGGCGGAAGTGCATTTGGCCAACAGGGTATGGGGGGGAGTGGATCTGATCAGTCGAGCACGGGCGGAAGTGCATTCGGCCAACAGGGTGTGGGGGGGAGTGGATCTGGTCAGTCAACGGGGAGCTTCTCTCTCGATTCCAACCCCGGCGGGAGCTCTTCCAACCCCCAGCAGAATTCCACTTCCTTCGGTGCAGGCACCCAGGGTGGGGGAACGTTTATTGCAGGGGTTGCCAGCACCAGTCATAAGCAATCGATCCGCATCTGGAACCAAAAAACACACTATGACGAATGGGAGTTTATCGGGATAGATCTGGGCGCGCTTGGCATTGCGACCTCCATCTCGGGGCTCCCGCAAGGTGCCGGCGGGCAGTCGGGCCAGGGAGGCCAGCCAAACAACTTCGGCCAGCCATCCCAGGGAAATCCTGTGATGCCGGGGCAAGGTCAAGGCACGTCTCCGCCTTCAGGTGGGTCAACGTTCTCGCCGCAGTGATCAGATGCCTGTCGTTAGCGACGCACGACCATCGTGGAGTACTTCACTGCTTCCCTCGGCCGGCCGTTGGCCCGGACGTGATCTCGAGTTTGATGACTCGATTATTGTACGTTTTCCACACCGCGAGTTACCGAGTCCTCTTGCAGGAAATGGCGAATTTTGGGGTTTTCATATAGACTCTAAACGGACGCGGTGATTTTGGATTTCAAATCTCAGATTTTGGATGACATACCTTAGCGGGTTGTTTCAGCAATCTGCTGAGGCAGTTATGAGCGGGGTTCGGCGGATGATTCGCGGCAATCGCTTTGGAAGAATGTTTCTTGGTCTTGGCCTTGGTGTATCGCTGTTGGCCGCAGCTTGCGGAGGTGCGCCGACATATCAGATTGTAATCACCATCAGCCCGGCGACGGCTTATGTCCCGGTGGGATACGCCGTGCAATTTAGTGCCACGTTGACAGGAACAGCGAACGCCAGGGTGGTCTGGACTGTTGGTAGTGCGGTAGGTGGGAATTCCACCGACGGTTTTATTACACCGACAGGATTCTACACGGCGCCGGCCAGCGTGCCTTCGCCCAACCATGTTACCGTTATGGTTACCAGCCAGGAGGACGGTGCCAAGTTTGCTTCTGCCACGGTGACAATTGTGCCGCAGTCGTCCGGCGCGAATACCGTGCAAGTCGCCTCCGGCCAAACGATCTCGAATGTCAATGTGGAGTTATCGCCGCTGACCCCAACGTTGTCCATTTACGGCGCAGGGACGTGCAGCGGCAGCACATGTTCCACGGCGGCTACCGGAGTGCAAGTGGCGCAAGGTGGCTCGGCGACTATCTTCCTGGTCGGCAATGGGATAAGTTCAGGGACTGTCTACTCGATAAGCGGAAATCCCGCCGATGTGACCGTGGTGCAGCCCTCCGGCTCACAGTTCGGTCAGACTAGCGATGGCACGCCGTCGGTCACTTTCGATATTATAGTGAGCTCCAACGCTGTGCCGGGGCCGCGGAATATCATGGTGACAAATCCCAATACTGGCGAACTTTCCGCCTTTGTGGGGGGGGTACTCATTACTCCCTCGGGGCAATAAACGATGAAGATACGCACTCAGCTTTTCGCCGTACTTGTGGCAGTTCTAATGGCGGCCTCGGCGTCCGCCACGACGCTGGTGCGGATGAGTCTAGACCAGCTTGCCGAGGCGTCCACGGAGATCATCCGCGGCCACGTTGTCAGCCAGGAGACCCTCTGGAATCCTGGGCACTCTCGAATTTACACCTACACCACCCTCGCCCTTGAACAGACTTACAAGGGAAATCCACCAGCCACCCTCGTCGTCCAGCAGCCGGGCGGTACGATCGGTAAGGTGCGTGTTTTTGTGGCGGGGACCATTCAGTTCCATCCCCAGGCAGGTTACGTGTTGTTCCTCGAACGTTCGGTGGCGGACCCCTCCAAATTCCTCCCAGTCGGAATGATGCAGGGCGCTTACAGGATCTATCGCGACGCGAAGACTCAGGAGGAAAGGCTCATCCTTCCATTGGGTTATCTTACGCGTGGAGCTCCGGCTTCCGGGGCTGGATCGGTCATAGCGGGGCCGGCGGTTCCGGTCCGTCAATTCCAAAGGGACGTTTCAGCGGCGCTCAGCGGTCCTTTGACCATCCCGCGCGGAACAGCGATTCCCGTGGCCATCAAGTCCACGCAATTTGCAGGTATGAGGCACCTGGACGTAAAGGGGCGAACAACATCCGATCTTTTCCCCAACTCGGGCCTGGTGATCCCCGCTGGCAGCGCCATGTCGGGAATGGCGGAGCGGATCGGGGATTCCTGGAAGATCTCCTGGACGGAGGTTTCTATTCGCGGGAAGCAGGTCCTGCTTTCTGCGCGAAGCACGGAGCCTGCTGCCGGGTCGTTGCAAGGTAGAGTCCTTGTGGTCAGCGTGAGGTGAGGATGCTGGAAGCAAATAGAGTCTTTCGAGTTCGCCGAAAGGTCTTAGTGGCCTTGGCGGGAAGTTTGACGCTGCTGGGTGCGGTCCTGGCGTTTGCCTACACGACTTTTCAAAATGATGTCTACGGAGTTCCGGTTCCCTCTCTTTGGCCGAATGCCTCCCTCACCTGGGTGTTGAACAATCCCGGTACACCACCGGGGAATGTAGACACCACCGATGGCACGAATCCGCTGCCCCTCAAGACGGTCCTCATGAATTCCGCCAACTCCTGGGCAGCGGCATCGCTGAATGGGCAACAGTTGACGAATGTTAGTATCACCAACGGGAGTGACGTCACAAACCTGCCGAATCCGCAGATCGATTGCACGAACGTCGTCTCGTTTAATGATAATAACCCCGCCGATTTTCCTACCGGAACCGCTACCGTGGCTTTCACAACAGTAAGTACCGATTACTTTTTAAATGGGCCGCCGGGAACGCCGGGGACGACCTATACATTCACCGAATGCAACGGTCTGGAAACTATCACCACCACTTCACCCTCTATCGTGTTTGACGCGGACATCGCCTTCAATCCCCGCGCTCAATTCTCCACTTCCACTCCGCCACTCTCGAACGACTTTGACCTGCAATCCGTGGCCACCCACGAATTCGGCCACGCGCTGGGGCTTGACCATAGCGGAATTGCCCACGCCGTGATGTTTCCTGCCGGGGACACTGGCGAAAACCAGCAACGGACCCTTTCCACAGATGACCTCATCGCCATATCTTTTCTCTATCCGTCGTCCAGCTTTGCCAGCTACCTGGGTACAATTTCCGGACAGGTCACGCTCCCCAACATTGGCGGTGCCTATGCAGCGCAAGTGGTAGCTATCGACGCGAGCACGGGCAACGTCGTCCTGGACAGTCTCGCCAACGCGGACGGCAGTTACAAATTATTTGTTCCGCCCGGCAGCTATAACGTGCTTGTCCTTCCCCTCGCCCGCGATGATCAGCACGGGATTTGTTCTCTGAGTGATTTTTCCGGATGGACGTGCGGCTACGACGAAAGTGCGCCGCCTTGCTGTGACCCTGGTGTTGGCCAATGCCTCGGCGCACCTCTCGCGAATCCCATCAATTTCACCGGGAAGTTTTTCTAGTTACTTCCAATATTCAGCTCCGGGAAGACTTCCGTCCATCAAGTAGCCACCGTCAACCGTCAGCGTCTGCCCTGTGATGTAACGGGCTCTTTGGGAGGCCAGGAAGACGATGGCATCGGCGATCCATGAGGGCTCGGCAATTTCGCGTAACGGAATTCGCATGAACAATGCTTTCTTGACTTCAGGGGTGTACATGGGGACGGTGAGCTCTGTGTACGTGGCGCCTGGCCGGAGGCAGTTCACGGTAATCTTGTGGGGCGCCAGTTCCGTCGCCAGGGTGCGCGAAAACGCCTCCATTCCTCCCTTGGCTGCCGTATAGGCGCTGGCCGAAGGCTCGGACAGCTCGGCGTGAATCGACGAAATATTGACGATTCGGCCGCCCCTTCCTTGTTGGATCAATTGCCTGGCAAAAACCTGCGAGCAGAGGAAACAGCTCTTAAGGTTATTGCCGAGAATGTTGTCCCATTGTTGTTCTGTCATGTCGATGGCGGAAGCCTGGAGAATAATACCGGCATTGTTCACCAGGATATCGACCGATCCCCATTCTCCCAGCACGCGTGCCATCATTTGATCCACATCGGAAGCGTTGGAAACGTTGGCAGTGATTCCAATGGCTTTCCCATGTCGTTCGCGAATCGCTTCGGCCACCCTGTCCGCAGCGTCCCCGTGAATGTCCACGACCGCGACGTTGGCCCCCTCCTCGGCGAGGAGAAGGCATACCGCCTTCCCAATGCCTGATCCTCCCCCTGTTACCACGGCGGTCTTGGTCTTGAGTCCTAAGTCCATGGAATCCTCCTGTAATAGTGGTAGCGCTGACCCCGCGTCGCGGGGTCAGCACGATGAATGCCGACCTAAAGGCCGGCGCTACGCGTCACTCTCTGCGCATTTCAATGAGGGAATGGCCGTAACTTGGGACCGCAACATCGATGATATATCGTTCCTCTGCCCGCTGGGCCGTCGCTCCCTTGATCTGGTAGGGTCCCATCGCCTCAAGTCCCAACTTGCGAGGATGGAGTTCAATCCGGCGGCTGACCGCCTGGTCTTCCAAGTTGAAACAGTTGATGACAGCCGCTGGCTCTGTGGGATGGACGTGTACGTGCACCATTTCATCGAGTCCGTGAAATGTTCCCGCCTTGAAGAAGGTTTGGAGCCGCCGGTAGGTCGCCATGGCCTCCTTCTGGGCCTTCTGCACTCGAGGGTCGGGGTGCGTTCCTCCGATCCCAAGATGGCGGCAGGTCGAGGCATTCCACCAGAACATCAAACATTGGGCATTGTCTTTTCGCAGGTCAATGTGAAGGTAGAGAGGCAGCGAATAGGCCAGGTTGTAATAGTACAGGGCGATGCTATGTCCGCCCACCAAATCCGTCATGGGATCCCACATCAACTCGAACGCCCAAACCGAGTCAAATCCGGCGGAGTTGATGGCATTCTCCGCCAGGCGCCCCCGGCCCTGGCCGTAGTACGTCGGAACGTAACGGAGGCGGCTGCCGCCCACCATTTGATCGTGCATTTCGATAAGGACATCCGGATACTTGGCGTGGATCTGGCGAGCCAGCCTGTTTGTGGCTTGGACGTGCTCCTCCCGTCCCGAAGGAACGCGGTGGCCATGCTCGGGGTCCCAGCAATCCCCGTTGTGCATGGTGCCGTCAAACATAAAGAACCTGGCGCCGTCGCGCGCCAGGGCTTCGAGACGAGAACGGGTCTCTTCAACGTATTGCAGCGATGCGCCGCACAACGACTTCTCGACGCGACTGCCATCCCGGTTCATGCGGTCGATGCTTCGCGCATAAGACGAAGGATCGCACCAACCTGAGAGAGGAGTATGGAGCGACAGGCTCAGGCCGTAGTCCCGGCGAAGCAGGGCAGTGAAATCTTTCAATTTACCCAGTCGCGATTCGTCCCATATCTTGGAGGCAAAACGTGTATCCCAACCGGGATCCAGGTAAAGAGCCTCGCATCCCATGTAGCGAGCTTTGGCCGCTTCCGCCTTCATGTCTGCCAGGGTGTAATACTTCTTTCTATTCTCAGGTAAATCCATCCCGCCCCCGGGCAGCCACCAGAGCTTGTTGTCGTAGAGTTCATTCCAGTGCACCGGCGGGTTAAATCCCTTTGGGCAACCGTGTCCGCGGGTTTCCATCTCCGCACGAAATGTGTAGAAGCCTTCGTCGATTCCGCCTTCGTAAGCGGTGATTCGTGTAATTCCAAAGCGGTGCGACTGCTGAGGGGCAAGCCAGGCGCCGTGCTCCGGATCTCCTTGAAAAATGCCAAAGCCTCCCCAGCGAAAACCAGCGCGCCCGTCGTTTACCGGAGTCCGGTCAAGCAATGCCCATTCCATGCCATGCTGGCTGTACTTGGTGACCAAAAAACCTCGCCGCCCATCGGTAAGAATCCAACCTTCGGAAGCGTAGCGGGGGTAGAGCGTTTGTATGATTCCCGACGCGTATACCGTCGTCACCACAACATTCCCAACTCGGTCGATCGGAGTCTCCGCCCGCAGATGGGAACTCCACGGTTCGCTGAGCACCTGAAGGAGTGTGTAATCGGCGTATTGGGTGCGGTTGCCGTTGGGTTCGCGGCGATAGGGCACGGCAGTAACCTTGAAATCCCGCAGAAGGCCGGTCACTGCCCCCGCCTGGAGTGTCAACGGAAGAACGAAGCCGCAGCGGCCGTAAGGCAAGGCCAGGACTGCTGAGGTGCGGTTCGATATAGTGATTTGCTCTTCCACCCACGGCTCCTCCGCCGGGATTCTGAATTCATGCTGGAGTTCGATGCCACCGGGAATCTCGCCCGTCAGTCTCGCAATTCTTGTCTTTCCGCTCTCGTTAATGGCGGCTTCGCCGAAAGAAGGAGTACCGAAGGAATAACTATAGTTGCCTTCTGCGAGGGCAATTCCGGAGGGTGTATGAACCACCTCAGCCTTCAAACCCGAGCCCGGCTTAAGGCTGAGTTGCCACTGCGTATTTCTGATAGTTACCGGCTTGAAACCCGAAACCGGCTTAAGGCCGAGTTGCCGCTGAGTGTTTCCAATAGTCTCCGGGGAACGCTCCGATGCCCCCTTGTCGAGCAACTCGTATTGGGGCTGAGCGACCCCCATGTCCAACGATAGGGCACTTGCTGAAAACACCGCTGCTGTCTTTAGGAAAGTCTTTCGAGTCATCCGAGGGAGCGAATTCTTTTGAGGTTTCATGTCAAATCCTCTGCGCGGCGCAATAATACCATGACTCCGACTAGCGGCGTCCATGTCTAGTGTAGCGTCCCACTTAGCTATCCACAAGGCACGCACGCCCACCACCCCCGGCCCCCTCCTCCGAGAGGAGGGGAGTCGAAGAGCTGGTTCCCCTCCTTGGCAAGGAGGGGGTAGGGGGTGGTTGGGGACGGCACTTGAGCACATGACACCGGTACTCGTGGTGTGGGCCATCCGCCTGCCTGCCGAGCGCGGTGTATACTATTAGGAGAGATTTGGGCAGGAGATTGGAAGCTATGAACGCCAGAAGGGAAATACCGGGTATTTTATGGTCTTCGGTTGGCCTCGTGGTGGTCGGGATTTGTGCTTTGGCGCTGGGTCAGCAGGCGCCTGCTGAGAAGCCCAACGAACTGGTTGTGGGAAAGCTGATTTACGTCGCCTCCATGCCCGATGGTCTCGACCAGTGGATCATCGACTTCCTGCGCCGCTGGGGAAAATACAAAGTTACCAGCAATCCGGAAGGAGTGGACCTGGTCATCCAGGCCACCAATCCTGAGAAGGACCTCCGGCTCGAGAATCGGGCGGGGACCGCCCAGCCGCGCGGTGCAGACCGGCCCCCATCGCCTATCCACAAGGGAAAGCACGACGAACTTCCGGCAGATTCGATCAGTGTAATTGACTGGGTAACCAACCAGCCTGTCTGGCAGGCTGACATCCTGAATCGTAAACAGAAGAATGACGAAGCTATCCCTCCTGCGGGCCCGCAGACGAAGATCTTCGCCAGGGATATGACCTCCGATCAGCTTGCGCAGAAGGTTATAGCAAAGCTTAGAGAATACGAAGAGGGATTGGAGAAATCTGCGCCTGGAAAGAATTAGTCATTTCTGCATTGTCAACGTCCGAGCTGTCATTCCGATCCCGCAGTCGCGGGAGAGGAATCTGCTTTTTCAGTTCCTCCAACTGGACATTTCTTTCGCACCTAAGCTTATTGTTAAGGAAGGAATATTGATGAGAATTGCCATTACTGGCGCGGCGGGGTTGTTCGGGCAAGCTTTGGTAACGGCTTTCTCCTCCCGGCACACGGTCTTCCCGTTGACCCGGGCGGATGCCGATATCACGGACGCCGAATCTGTGCGCGCGGCGCTGGAGCGGATCCGACCGGAGGTGGTCGTTCACCCCGCGGGTATTCCTGATTTGGATATTGCCGACGCTGACCCCGCGCGGGCTCATTTGGTGAACGTCCAGGGAACTCGGCACGTGGCGGAGTCGGCGCACGCGGTTCGAGCCGAGGTCGTCTACATTTCTACCGATGCCGTCTTCGATGGAAAGAATACGAGGCCTTATGTCGAGTCTGATGTGCCTTCGCCGATCACTGTCTACGGATGGACCAAACTGGGTGGAGAAGTAATCGTCCAAACCCAGCCGGAGCATTGGATCTTCCGGGTCCCCGTACTGTTTGGACCGGGGAAGACGAATTTCGTCGAAAAAGGTTTGCGCAAGATCGCAGCGGGCGAACAGTACGTCGTTGCGGGTGACCAGGAAGGTTGTGCAACCTACACGCTCGATGCTGCTTGCAAGATCATGGAGGTTGTCGAGGCTCGCCGCTACGGTCTCTACCACCTTGCGAATCAGGGAGCATGCACTCGATACGCGCTCGCCCGGCGCGCCGCCGAGTTGGCCGGACTGCACGCCGGCAAAGTCGTCGGTGTCCCTGCCGATCAGATGGGGCGCCGAGCTCCCCGGCTGAAATACGCGGTGATGGAAATGGCCGCGCTCAGGGCCGCGGGATTCTCACTGCCCCGGCCTTGGCAAGAGGCACTTGCGGACTACATTCGTACGCTTTCCCTGTAACCGGTGTTCCTCCAAGGGCACCGTAGGCCGTGCGATTATTCAACAGTTTAAACTGCGCAGACTGTGCGAAAGCCGGCGCCCTCGAATTATTCCCCCGCTACGGCGGCCCCAAACACGCGTTTTCAACAGCACGAGGAAGCGCGGCGCTAGACGGAAGATGAGTCGATAGACGGATGAGTTGGGGGTGAACGTCGGGAGGTTGAATCGGGAGAGGATTGTGAGGAGCGCAAGAGGGACCGGAGTCGCTCCCAAAGTTCTTGCATCACCCGCTGCCGAGGGATGTGGGGCCAACAGTTCTCCCTTATCATCTCCAGGGTTTGGGGGTCGGAGACTTCGCCGGTGATGACCAAAACCCTCCCCACCAAACTGGGGCGAAGCTCTTTAATTGCCGAGACCATTTCCCCAGCGGGCATCTCAGAGCACCGGAGATCCAGAAGGACCGCGTCAAAGACTTCCTTCTCGATCATTTCTAGCGCCTGCTGGCCATTGTGGGCAATGTTGCCTTCGCATCCCAGTCCCGCCAGCAGAACATAGAGGACATTGCGGATGGAGGGTTCGCCCTCGATGACGAGAACATTGCGAGGCTGGGGGCCGTCGGTCAAAGCATCTTCTCTGAGGCTGGATAAAAGCAGTCGAGATAACTTGGTCAAAACTCTCTCGGCGCTTATCACCAACGAGCCTGCTCATCGTACATTAACGCATTTAGTAATCCTAAAGTCAAGAGTTATTAAGTCCGTGTCATCATTCTGAAGAGGTTGTTGAGAATTCCAAGTCGTGTCCGGGGAGGATTCGGCCCTGCATGGCAAGGATGCGCGCCCGGTCTTGTTGGAACTGCTTTCGGTGGTGGGGAATCATAGTCAGAACCTTTTCATCGTGCTGGCGGCTGAGCAGAGCGTCTCCGGCGATCACCGTTGGGTGTCTTTCCCCGTGGACAATGATGGAAGCGTGCCCGGGAACGTGTCCGGACGTGAGAAGGCTCTCCAGGTTATCCGGCAGGGCATGCTTTTCAATCCACCGGAACTGGGAAGAGTTGCCCAATCGTTTGGGATCCCACCAGCGCAGCGCCAGTTTCCGGAGTTTGCTCATCATTACCTCTGCTTGCTCGTAGTCGAATGTTTCAGGATAGTAATTCAAAATGAGAGTTTCCCAATTCTGCTGGTCCAGGAGATCGGAGTAGACCGCTCGGCACCAGTCATAGGATTCCTGGGAGCCGAAGATTTCGCCGCCTGGGAATAGCGTGTTGTTCGACACATGGTCAATATGGAAATGAGAGTTGATGACGATTTGGATGTCTGTGGGTCTCAGCCCGCGGAGTTGCAAAGCCTTAACAACTTGGTGCGCCTCATGAGGCATTCCGGTGTCCACAATGATGTGATGACGCCCCCTGGAAAGCAATACTGACGTCGCGCCATGCCAGCTCCCCGGCAAGAGGACATCCACTTTCCACTCACTGTTCCGCATGCGACTCCTTCCACCAAGGTTCCAACGCCATTCTAACGGATTTCTTCCTCCACAATCCAACGTCTCAAGCGGAGAATGTCTGCGGCCCGCGCCACGCCGATGGGTGTAGCCTTTCCATCCTGATCGATCACCACCACATTTTCGGCGTTGTGGAGGACCATTTCCCGTGTTACTTCGTCCACTGTCTGTCCGGGTCGAGCCACGACGTAATCTTGGCGAGCGATATCTTGGACTTTCAAGTTGGAATCAACGCCCTTCAGCAAGTCGTGGGCCTCAATAATTCCAGCCAGATGTCCGTCTTTCCCGACCACGGGAATCGCTCCAGTCGTCTCCGGAGTCACTTCGCGGATCACTGTCCTTATAGCGTCATCGGGTCTGACAGTTGTGAAATCCTTCCGCATGACCTGCTCAATCCGGGCACGCATTAGAACCGGCACAGAGTAATCCTGCCGAACAATCAAGCCTCGTTTGATCAGCTTGCCCGTCATGATGGATTCGGCGCTAAAAAGCCGGACAAACCCGTCGGATACCACGCAGCAAACCACCAGGGGAAGAAGCGCATTGGGATTCCGGCTAAGCTCGAAGAGGAACACGATGGAGGTAAACGGTGCGCGAGCGATTCCGCCAAAAACCGCGGCCATGGCTACTAATGCATAAAAGGCCGGATCGCTTACGAAATTGGGGAAAAAGTGATGCCAGGCTTGCGCGTAAACTGCGCCGATCCCCCCGCCGACGATCAGAGAAGGGGCGAAGACGCCTCCGGTGGTTCCCGATCCGAGTGAGATGACGAGGGCCCAGAATTTTGCCAAGGAAATGCCCAGCAGACTCCCGGTGGACAGTCGGTCGTTCAGCATATCGCGGATCGTGTCGTAGCCTGTGCCGAAGACCTGGGGATAGAAGTATCCAATGACTCCGAGCAGGAGAGCGCCGAAAGCCGGCGCCCAGATCAAGCGCGGTCTTAACGGGAAGTGGTTGTCGAATAAGCCCTCCAGCCAGTACAGCACGCGGATCATGGCAATTCCAATAAGGCCCATGATCAGCCCCATCAGAGCGAAGAGCCAAAGTTCCTGCATACTTTTCAGGGAGAAGGCTGGCGTGGGAAAAAGTGGAGCCCAACCCCTGAAGTGAACTGCTACTGCGGTGGCCACCACGGAAGAGATGGCGACAGGGATGAAGGACCGCGCCCGAAATTCGAAGAGCAACAGCTCGATTGCCACCAAAATGCCCGCAAAGGGCGCCACGAAGGTTGCTGCCATGCCTGCTGCTGCGCCTGAAGCCAGCAGCACCCGCCGCTCGTAGGGCGTTAACTTTGTCACCTGGGCGAAAATAGAGCCGAAGGCAGCTCCGGTTTGGATGATGGGACCTTCCGCTCCGAAAGGCCCGCCGGTCCCAATAGCAAAGGCTGTGGCCAGCGGCTTCAAAATCCCGACCCGCATCCGAACCAAGCTCTTTCCAACCAGGACGGCTTCCATTGCTTCGGGGATCCCATGCCCCTTCAGAGTGGGCTCCCAGTAGTAAACCATGACACCTACAAGCAAGCCACCGATGGGCGGTATGAGAATAACCCATGCACCCAGATGGTGATGAACGGGGTAAGTAATGGCAAACGACCACTTCCCGTAGAAAAATAGATTCGTAAAAAGATAGATGAGTTCCAGCAACCCTTGAGCCACCAGGCCGCCGATGAATCCCACGAGGATGGCAAGTGCAGAGGTCATTACCACCGTAGGTTCGAGGGCCTTCCCAAATTCCTTAAGCCATCCTGTGCGAGACATCTGCTGGGACTCTGCTTCAACCATGAGTTGTAATCAGGCACCTTCGTCCGGCTTGATAAAGTGCGGCTTTGCTTTGAGTGCACTGCCAATGTCAAGCTGAATCCGTTTGAGCTGTTCCAGGTGGAGGTTGGCGAGACTATTTAAGGCTATGGTCCCTTGCCGGGTAAGCCGCACGCGCACGAAGCGGCGATCACTCCCGCGTTGGTCCTTGTGTACCAGGCCCTTCCGGCAAGCCCTCTGCACAAGTCCTACCACAGCGTTGTGGCGTTCCTGCAAAAACTCCGCCAATTCGCTGACGGTGGCCCAGCCGCGGCCGGTATATCCTGTGATGCCCAGAAGCAGGAGGTATTGCTGAGGGGTCAGGCCGTGCTTGCGCGTGGCCCTTTCGCTAAAGCGGAGAAAACGGCGAAGATTGTAGCGGAACCAGGCAAGCCGTCGGAGGACAAGGGAGTCCGCTGGCCGTTGCCTTGGCGACGAAGTACGAGGCCTCATAATCCCCAATTATATCACATTGTGACTTAGATTCCTCCAACCGGCTCCGCACACTTCCGTCCTTGCGAGTCATTACAAGGCGCAGCTTTTTCGTAATTTTCGCGGCTACTCTTTTGGCCACTCAAAGGGGAACATTCTCCCGGCGTCCTCCAGAGTGAGTTTGACGCCGAGGAGGGCAGCAGCGTGGGCGAGTAGGGGGTCCCGACCGCTGGCCAGATCCGCGGCGGAGGGAAGAACCACTTCATCCGGTGTCACCCCGCTATGCTCGAGGCTTTTGCCGTCGATCATGATGAGGTCGGATCCGGTGATCGAGGCTCCGTAGAAAACCATGATGTTCGTGCCCATATGATAGCTATAGTGCTGGGCTTCCATGACGCTGCCGGAGGAACGGTCACCGATAACAATGCCGCGCTTTTCGAGTTGCACGATGCGCGCGAACAGTTCCGATGCGGAGGCCGATTTGGAATCCACGAGCACGATAATTTTGCCTGTGAAAATGTTGCGACCCCTCGATTTGGCAACCTCGGGCTTGAGTTCTTTTCGCCCGACTCGGTCGCCAATCTTGATCTCGTTCTCAAAGATGCCGCCCAGCAAGTATTTGAGCGTGTCAATGGCTCCTCCCGGGTTGCCGCGCAAGTCCACGATGAAGGCTTGGTGCTTGCGCGCCTTGTCAATCAGCCGGTCGACTTCCTCCTGATCGAAGAAAAAGCGAGGCAGTTGGGCAACTAACAACTCATCTCCCACCTCGTGGGAACGGATGCGCATAAGGTGTGCTTCGTATTCCGATTCGATAAGCGGCTCCCAGAAGTCGGCGCCTCCGAAGGAAATGTCGGAGACATGCTTACGTTCTACAAGCTTCGCTGTCACCACCACGTGGCGCTCGCGGCCTGCGGGATCGCGAAGTGCAAGCCGCAACTCGGACTGCGGCCGCAACACCCTAAAACGGAAGTCCATTTTCCATAAGATCTGCCGGCTGGGACGGTAACCCTCAATGGTCAGCACCTCGTCTCCTGGCTTCACTCCTTTGGCCTCAGCGTCACTGTCGGGTCGCACCCGGGTGACGTAACACTGGTTCCCGATCATTTCCGTCTGAAAGCCGTAATCGTGGCGATAGGGCCGTGGAGGCGGCAGGAAGAAGGTGTGAGAGTCGTTGAGCGTGTCGAGCGTCGCGGCGATGTGCGCGAGCGCCATACTGAGGGAGGTCTCATTTTCGATCTTGTTTTTCGCCTCGGCAACCTTCGCATCCCAATCCACCCCGTGAAACTCCGGGTCGTAATAATGCCTTCGGACATCGCTGGCAACATCGTCCAACATGCCGAGCACACGAGCGCGATCAAAACTGGACATTTCCTGGGAACGTGCGGCAGGTGCGAGAAGTCCTGCCAGGGCCGTCACCACCAGTAGATGCGCACTGGCACTTTTTCCCCTCATATGATCTCCAGTCTCTCCCCACCGCAGTGCGGTCGGAACAGTCGCGGATGATTGGGGCGAACTTTTACCTAACCATTTTGTGGGAGCATGGTCGTCGGGCCATGCTCGCTGACAAAATACTACGCTTCTCTCTCGCCAGCCAAGAGAGATTCCCACACAGTTCCGAGATCCTGCACCAGCTTCACACCCCAACGAGCCCATTCCGCGGGCGCTTCGATTTCCCCAGCCCGGCTGTCCAACTATCCATCAGGAAGCAACGGAAGCTCTTGCCGAAGTGCGGCCTGAGTGTAATGGAGACTTGGCCGACGTAATTCTGGAAATAAGAATCGATATGCTTGCGGCTTGGTTTATCGACTTTGTATTCAGTCGCTTCCGGCGAGTACCGGGCATTTGTTGTAGAGGGAAGGAGGAAGCAGGTAACCCAAGTCTCCTCGCGCTACCTGCTTCCCCAGGTAGTCATTAGAGTTGAGTTACTGATATAGACGTATGATTCGCACAAAAAGTTGCATGCCTGAAACAATCTCTATTGCGTTTAGATCTGGAATCTTCCCGTACGGCAAGTTCGCGGAGTAGATGCAGCCGGTCCTTCTCAATTCATCTCGTTTGAAGTGTTGGGTGCTCGTAGGACAGGCCGCTGGTTGTCTTCTCTGATAGCTGAAGGCTGAAAGCTGAGAGCTGACGGCTGACGGCAGCTTTTCCTGCTCGGCCGGCATTCTCGGCTCGCTGCTTGATGCCCAGCATCATCTTGCGCTCCATGAGGAAGTGGACGGGATCAAACATCAGGCGCCCGAAGAGCATTGCGGCTAAGCTTTCGGCCTGGGCGCCTCGCGAGCGCAGGATCAGCCGGGTGGCGTGGCCGTCAATTGGGTCGAGGATGAATGTCCACGTTCCACCTTCGGCGCGGCCGCCCCTGGAGATTCTCTCCGCGTCGCTGGGCGAGACAAGGACCATGGCGCGATTGGGCTCAAGTACTGCGACCACCACACGTCCTCGTCCGCCGTAGCGGTCTTTTCGAGCTAACCAAACGGTGTCGCCGACTTGGCGCGCCTGCCACTCCGGGTGGATCCGGTCCGTATTGTGCATGTCAGCGAGGAAAAGATTCTCCAGCCACGCGTAGCTGTAGCATCCGCCGCGGTCCTGGCCGATCTGCACGATCCACGGCCATACGTCGGTGACTGGCACATTAATCGTCAAAGCGCGTGTGGCCAGGCTTACGGGCCGGGGTGAGAGTTCATCCCCTGGCCATGTGCGGTTAATCTCGTCGCCCGTCGCCCCCCAGGTGAGATACCAGGGCCGGATGAACCACAGGTGAACCAGACCAGCCACCACCAGCACTATTGCCAACCACCCCACGGCCCGCGCCAGCCGGAGGGTCCACTTCGCTTTCATTTCCGTCTCGTGGGTTTCACTAGCCTTGGTCATTGAACGTGCTCCTCCCCGTTCGGGGCGAACGCGAGTCCATGACGCCTTTGCCGCCGCGCTGCTCCCTCCGCTCGCGCCTTGATACCCAGCGGCTGCGAGTATACACCCCACAGCCTCGTCCTTGGGCATTCTTCAACAAACCTGCTCCCACGCAGGGTCACCACCGAACACCCAGTCGAGGCGGACTCTTTGTCTCTTGACACGGCCAAAATGATAGGCTAGTATAGTAAGTGGGGTTGTGGAAGAAACAGGATTCAGATGCAGGATGCAGGATTCAGGTGTCAGGTGCCACGTGACAGGCGCATTGCTGATTATGAATTGTGAAAGGTGAATGGTGAATTGCTTTCTTCATCCTCGCCCCGCCTACTGCCTTACTGCCCACTGCCTACTGAATTTGAGGGGAGTTCAAGTTGACGGGACCCTTGGCCCGCACCGCAGTCTACGACAGCATGTCACCGCCGACAGAGGAAGAAAAAATTAGTAAGTTTAAAAAATGAGCGAACGAAGCGGGAATGTATCTGAAAACAAAGGATCGGGTTTTGAGAATCCGGAACGAACCGGGAATGTTTAAGAAAACAAAGGTGGTTACGCGTTGAAGGCGGTATGTTGTTGAAAATAAGTTGGTTGATCGTGGGAAGATTCTGAATAGTGGATAGTGAATTGTGAGTTATGAGTTGCACACCGCGCATTGCCTACTGCTTACTCTTATGGCTTGTGGCAGGTGGGCAATTCACAATTCTGAGCTCAAGATTGCCAACTGACCACAGACAACGGACGACGACCGACCGCGGCCAACCTATATGCGTTATAATACATAGCCCAGTTGGAAATCATTAATGGTAGACCGCAGCGAAGTTGAGGACCAGGAACGATGAGCTACATCGTGACGCCGTTTGAAGTCACCTCGAAAGGCTTAGAAGCGCCGGTCAAAGTTCATTTTGTTCACCTCTACTCAGCCATCGCCACGCGGCATAGTGACAGTATCGATGCCGTTTTCTTGCTGGATGGGCAGAAGGCCACCGTCGCCATTTCCTGCGCAACGCTCGCCGAGTTGCGAGAAGTCGAGGGCAAGAATCTTACCGACCAACAACTGGCGGATATTGCCGCCCTGCACCTGCGTCGAACGCTCCAGCAGGGGTGCGAGGCAACAGAGGCGGAGCTTTTCCTGGGCGGTGAAGAATTCCGGGCCTTGGCTCGCGAACTAGGCTATTTATGAACAGGTATCAGGTGTCGGGTGCCAGGTGTCAGGTTCAGGGCGCCAGAATTCAGGAGTCAGGAGACAGAAGGCAGTAGGCGGTGTTTTCCCCCACCTACCGCCTACTGGTCACTGACGAAGACTGACAACGGACAACTAACAACGGACAACTGACCACTGAGAACTGAGGACTAAGCGTATGTGTGGCATTGTGGCTTATACGGGCAAGCAATCCGCTCGGGAAGTTCTGATTGATGGTCTCAAGCGCCTGGAGTACCGCGGATACGATTCCAGTGGCATCGCCATCCTCAACAGTCCACCTTACTGGGCGCGCACGGTGGGGAAGGTAGCTGCACTCGAACAGCGCGTCTGGCAGGACGCTCCCGAGGGCGTGGTGGGAATCGCGCATACGCGCTGGGCGACGCACGGTAAGCCCTCTGAAAACAACGCCCACCCACAAGTGGATTGCACGGGCAAGATATACCTGGCACACAACGGCATCATTGAGAATTACCTGCTGCTCAAGAAGCGACTCGCTGCCGCGGGACACACCTTCCGCTCGGAGACCGATACGGAGGTTCTGCCCCACTTGATTGAGAGCCTTTACCAGGGGAACCTGGAGGCAGCCGTCCAGAAGGCGCTCTTGCAGGTCCAGGGCACCTTCGGTTTGGCGGTGCTGCACGCGGCCCACCCGGAGCAGATTATTGTGGCGCGTCGAGGAAGTCCTATTGTCCTGGGAGTGGGTGAAAACGAATCGTTCGCGGCCTCCGATGCTTCCGCGTTGGCACGGCACACGGACCAGGTTGTGTACCTCGAGGACAACGAAGTGGCGCGGCTGGAGCCAGGCGGGTTTTCAATTACTACCCTCGAGAACCGCACGGTGAGCCGGGAAGCAACCACGCTGGAGGTGGGCCCGGAGGCGATGGAGCGTGGGAGTTATCCGCATTTCATGCTCAAGGAGATTTTCGAGCAGCCAGAGGCGGTCGAGAACGCGCTGCGAGGACGGGTGAATCATGCGGAGGGAGTAGCCAAGCTCGGCGGGTTAGAGTCTGTGCAGGAGCGACTTCAACAGGCTCGCCATCTCATCATTATCAGTTGCGGTACCAGCTACTATGCCGGCCTGTTTGCCCGCAATGCCTTCGAAACTCTCACGGATTTGACGGTCGAAACGGAGTTGGCCTCGGAATTCCGTTATCGCAAACTGAACCTGCGGCAGAACACGGTGGTGCTGGCCATCAGCCAGTCAGGAGAAACCGCAGACACGCTCGCCGCTCTGCGCGAGGCCAAGCGCAAGGGGGCATTGGTCCTCGGACTGGTGAACGTGGTTGGCAGCACCATCGCCCGCGAAACCCACGCCGGCGTTTACTCGCACGCCGGCATCGAGGTGGGGGTGGCTTCCACCAAGTCTTTCGTTTCGCAGCTCACCATACTCACCCTGATGGCGCTTCTGATGGGACGAAGCCGCGACCTTTCTTATGAGGAAGGAGCCACGCTTCTGCGGGGGCTGGAAAAACTTCCTGACCAGATTCGACAATCCTTGCAGGAGTCCGAGCGCATCCGGGAGTTGGCGCAGAAATACTGCAGCTTTTCTCACTTCCTTTACATCGGCAGGAAATACCAATACCCGATTGCCCTCGAAGGCGCGTTGAAGCTCAAGGAAATCGCTTACATCCACGCGGAGGGTTACGCCGCAGGTGAGATGAAGCATGGCCCCATCGCGCTCATCGATCCTGCCTTCCCGACCATGGCGATTGCCCCGGAAGACGGCTCCTACGAGAAGGTCATCTCCAATATCCAGGAGATTCGCGCCCGCGAAGGCCGCATTGTCGCCGTTACCACCACCGGCAATACAAAGCTCGGCTCCCTGGTGGATGACGTCATCGAGGTGCCCCAGAACCACGAACTTCTGATGCCGGTCCTCACCGTCGTTCCCTTGCAGCTTTTTGCTTATCACTGCGCGGTGTTGCGCGGCTGCGACATTGACAAACCGAGGAACCTGGCAAAGAGCGTGACGGTCGAATAGCCGTCGAGAAGTCGAGGAGTCGGGTGATTGTCGATTGTCAATTGAGGATTGCCGATTGAAGAGGCGAAGAGGCATTGTGGGGAATTGCTCCACCGTCAATCGACAATCGGCAATTCCAGGACTCTTCGACTCCTCAACTTCTCGACTCCTCGACTTCTCGGAGGAACGCCAATTTTCTCAGGATTCGATCAACGTGCGAGCCGCGCCAGTAAACGTGACCACAGCCGGTGCATCGGTAGAACTCCTCGTAGAGCTGGAAGATCTTAGCCTCGACAAGCGCTTCCACAGCGGCCTTCTCCACGCGTTCAATGGGCGCGTTGCACAACGTGCAACGAGTCCAGAGCCCCGAGCGCGCGTCCAGGCCAAGCCGCTCCACCACCTCGCGGAGCTGCTCGGGGGGATATTCACTTTTGAGGCTCAGCACCTTATCCAGGCGCGGAAACCGCTGTGCTGTTTCGCCCCGGGTCAGGACCACGCGCTCGCCGCTCCGTGCGATCGCGAGCAATTGCGCAGCCGTCATATCGTTCGCATCGAGAGTGTCGTAGCCTAGCAAGCGCAACATCCTCGCCAGCCGTCCGAGCATCCTGTCGACGGCAAAGCGAATCTCCGAGGGGTTCATCCTCGCCACAGCTTTCTTGAGTCAGCAAATCTGAAAAAGGGTAGACCCGTCCGGCTCAGGGCTTATCAGGCAGGATTGTGGGGTTGCTATATAATCCCGGACGGGTCGGTGGGCTTGTTAGTAGCGGGTAACCGCTACGAAACTTTTGAGGCGCCGGAATCCTGTCCCCGTGCTCGGGGCTTGGACTCGAGGGGGGCACACCCAGCGCCTGAGATTTCCGTTGGGTGCCTCTCATTTCCTCGTGCCCCGTTGCTTACCTCCTGGGCTACCGCGGCGGCTGGCGCTTCACGCGTTCCCTTGCCTCCGCTGGCACCGCCTTAAGCGTCGAGCCGACGCTAAGGCCGGCAGAATCCCGGCACACCGCATGTACTCAACATCACCTCCACTTGGTGTTCCTTACTATCCCATAACCAACATAGCTCACTGTACAGAAGTGTCAATAGATTTTGCATTCCGCTGGAACTTTATTACAATTGTGTTAAGATTGATCTCGAAAAAGCACCGGAGCGAGCCACCTATGAGTATTGGAACGCGCGTCATGCAGATTCGGAACCAGAAGGGCATTAGCCAGCGGGAATTAAGTCGACGCTCTGGCATTGCCGGGTCGTATCTCTCAAGGATTGAAAATCGCCACCTTGAGCCACGTCCTAAGACTCTTCGCAAGATAGCGGAGGCCCTCGGGGTACCCTTGGCCCAGTTTTTCCAGGATAACGACGAAAACCTCGCGAGCATCCAGTGCGCGATTACGGCCTCCGGCAGATGTGTTACGGACATGATTCGCGCCAGCCATGGAAAACCACCGCAGCCCGGGGCCGAAGCGTACACGCCGCGTCATTTGCAATTGTTTCGGCTGGCTGGCTATCTTATTCAGAGTGGAGATGCACGCCTACTCGACGCGCTGGAAGTGGTTCTCGGAGCTTTGCTGAGCAGCGACCGGCGCCACTCAGACGACTTCTCGTCAACCCCTCTCCGGCCAAACCCCGAGCCTCCCCGGTGACCGGGTTAGGCGTTTCACTGTAGCACTCGTTACGATCATCTTTGCGCGGCGCGAAGATTTTCTGCGATCATCGCTTGGCCGAAGTTGGCTGGAATTGCCAATCTTCGTTTGATCCCGCTTGGCGGGACCAATTGACAGGGGCAGGAGTTGCCACGCCACTTCTTCAATCGACAATCGGCAATCAGCGATCGGCAATGAGAACCTGATGTTCGGTTGCGGCCAAAGGCTGCGCTACTTTGTCATCTTCTCCAGTTCCGCCGCCGCCGAGTTGATGAGTGCGGCCTCGGTCGTGAGAATTTTGCCTACCTCGACGATCCCCTCGTCGGCCAGCTTCCATTTCTTCTGCTCGATGGATTCGCGAACCGCGGGTATGGTTTTGACTCCATAGCCGGTGTAAACGCCGGGCGCGTAGATTTCATGCTTGTACCAGGGGCGTCCTGGAAGGCCCTCAGGGCTGGTCAACTTCCGCTCGCTCTGCACGAGCAGCGCATTGAGGGAGCTTAACGAAGCGCTGGCCAGTTCCGCGCCGCCATTAGCATTCGCCTTTTCGACCGCCTTCCGGTAGCGCTGGGCGCTCTGCGTAAGCGCATCCGTCGCGTTCTCAAGTGGAGCGAAGTTCAAATAAGGCGGAAACTCTTCCGGTTTCGGAGGAACGAAGCTCTTTTGCGGGTCAGCGGTCGCCGTGAAGACTCCCTCCTCGATCTCTTTGTCGAGCTCCCGAGCTTCATCTTGCTTGCTTTTCAGAAGCTTCTTCAAGTCGTCCACGTATTTGTGAATGGTGTCGGCGAAGTTGGAGAAGTCGAAGGGCAGAAGCTCGGCATCCGCCAGGCGCATGACCGCCGTCCCGGCGGTCTGGGCCAGGGCGCGCCCGTAGACAAAGGAAGTATCACTAAAGTGCGTATACCAATAGAAGTCGTCGTAAACGGAGTGGTAGACTCCCCCGCCGTCTTCCCCGCCGTAGCCGAGGTTGAGCGAGGCGACGCCGAGATGGTCGACGAAAGCGCAATAGTCGGAGCCTGAACCCAGGGCGCCAATCCGCAGGTCAGGACGCTCACGTGCTTCCTGGCGCCCCTCCGGTGAGGAGGTGTCCTCGATGCGCCGGAGCTGGCTGCGCTTCCACACGCTGATCTTCTTCTCGGGGTCATCGATGTCGCGCGCCACCCCGTTGATGAATTTCTCGAGTGAGTGCGATCCGCCAACAAAGAAATAGCCGCGACCGTTCGAGTCTGAATTGAGGTAAGCCACCGCGTTCCGGCTCAGTTCGTCCGCGTGCTCCTCCGCCCATTCGGTGGAGCCGAGAAGCCCCGGCTCTTCGCCATCCCACGCGCAGTAGATGATGGTTCGCTTGGGCTTCCAGCCCTGTTTCAAGAGTTCGCCGAAACCGCGTGCTTCTTCGAGTTCAGCGACCATGCCGGAGATGGGGTCCTCGGCCCCGTTCACCCAACCGTCGTGGTGATTGCCGCGCACCACCCATTCGCCGGGATAGTCAGAGCCTTTAATCTGCGCGATCACGTCGTAGAGGGTTTTGATATCCCAGTTTGATTTGACCTTCAGGTGCACTTTCGCGGGACCGGGACCGATGTGATAAGGGAAGGGAAGCGCGCCGCGCCAGTGCTCGGGCGCCATCGGCCCCTTAAGCGCCTCGAGCAAAGGCTGCGCGTCGCCGTAAGAGATGGGGAGGACGGGAATCTTGGTGATGGTCTGAGCGTCTTTGAGCGGGAGGCGTTTGGCGTCCTTGGTCGCCCCCACGCCGGGCGTAAGCGGGTCGCCGGGATAGAAGCTGTCATCCTGGACGCTGCCGCGTTGCACCCCATCGCGAGGACGAAAGGCTCCGGCGGGGAAAACGTCGCCCTGGAAATAACCGTCTCCGCTCGGATCGGAGTAGATCAGGCAGCCCACCGCTCCATGCTCTGCCCCTACTTTCGGCTTGATTCCCCGCCACGATCCCCCGTAGCGCGCGATGACAATGGCGCCTTTGACGGAAATTCCCAGCCGCTCCAGTTGCTCGTAATCCTCGGGCACGCCGTAATTGACGTAAACCAGAGGGCCCGTAACGTCGCCATCCGCCGAATAGGCGTTGTAAGTGGGTAGCTGTTCGTCATGTTGGCTGGAGGTTGGGTCCTCGGGGACTGTCGGCTCTTCCAGCTTGGCCGTGAACTGCATGGGCTCAATCAGCTCAACGAGCCGTTCTTTAGGGGTGGGGAAGAGCACCTCGAAGTTCTCGATGTGTGCATCCCAGCCCCACTCTTTGAACCGCGATAGAATCCATTCCGCGTTCTCCTTATCATACGGTGAACCAACATGGTGCGGGCGCGCCGAAAGACGCTTCATGTAATCACGTAGGTTGTCGGGAGAGGGTACGGAGCGGAACTTTCCCTCCCATTCGCGCTCCGCCCGCGATGCGTTCGAAGAGAAACCTTGCAACGAAACTGGTTCTTCGGCCGGCGCGGCAGCGAGCGTAAGGGTCGAGAGCAATAAGAGTGCAGTGATCTGCCAACGGTGCATTGAGTGGCCTCCTCGGGAAATCGGACGAGATTATAACGCATTCCGGAGGGCGAGTGTGACCTCTCTCTGCCATGCCCCTCCATTCTCCATGGGTTCGCTACGTAGAGAAAGCCGCCACGGCGCGTGGCGCGTGCGTTCGAGATCGCCCCCAGGCTACCTTCCTCGTCCTAACTAAGCCCGACCTGAGTGTCCTTTCGCAGATTTGTATCGGAGTTAGTGTTCAAGATGGTGTTCGCAACCCGCAAGGAAATTCGGAAGTACTGCCCCCACTATCACTATCTGCCGGGAGGAGGGATCTTGGACTTCAGTACGGATTGCGCCTTCCGGCTCATGTAGACGACGGGCTTCTCGCGGAAAGGCTCGCGCCAGTGGTCGATTGTTTTCGGCAAGGTCCCCGCATAGCGGGGGTCGTTTGTGAAGTAGAGAACCTCATCCTCCGCATCGATCACGGCTGCGTAAATCTTCCCGCTGGCCGTCGTCACGATGATCGATTCCGCGGTCGTGTTAATTCCCCGCACGCCGCACGCGCGCGCTTTCGCCCCGAAGTCGTCCAGATCGTCCATCTCCTCGACCAGTTGGCAGGTATCGGCGAACGTTTTGTAATCCTTCCCGGTGAGCTGGGCGAAGGCCCGGTCGTTCTCAGCGGTCCACGCGTCGTCCAGACCCCTGAGTGTCGGTTCCGCCGCCTGGGGTTTCTCGCGGAGGTAACTGCCGTCGAACCCCACGCCCTCCGCGGCATAGCCCCAGCAGTCGCGATTCGTGCTGATCTCAATGGCTTTTGACCGCGACACAAAATCGACAATGCATTCGTGTGTCGCGCCGCCACCGTCCTCGGTTTTCTCCGCGAAGCGCGCTTTCTCGCCCTTAATCGAAGCCTTACCTTGGATTTCGCCCAAATTCGCGCCGCTGGAGGCCGAGATATCGAAGCAAAAACTCTGGCCGGTAACCTCGTCGATCGTGACGTCTGCCCCATCGAAACCCCTCTTGTCTTCCCGGGTCCAGGTTCCCGACCAGCCGCCCGCACTCACTGCCGCGGAGGGCTTCAAGGCGGGCTGGCTATCGTTATCGTCAGCCCGATCGAGCACAAACGATAGTCTTTTCGGGCCGTTATATGCTTTCCACGTGCCTTCCACACGGTTGTCGCTGACGAAATCCCCAATGAAGGTTCCCGTCCACTTACAGTCCGCGCCTCGCTCTTCAAGCATAAGCTGAAGGCGCTCGTCCAGAACACCGGGCGCCTTGTATTTTCTAGTCAGATCGCCGCGGAGCGCTATCGGCACCTTGTATTTTTCATAGTAGTAGGAGCCGGTTATCCGGCCGCCGACAATTTCCAAGCGCATCCGGATCGCGAGCCTCCCATCAATCGTTCCGGAGAAAGATAAGTGGGTTGTCGCGATCGCCGACGCTCCCGTCTGAGCGCGGCCTCGCCCAGGTTCTTGCGCGCGGAGCGGTACGGTTAGAAGAACTGCCAGAGCTAGACTCGCCAACAAGGAAAATCTACGTCTCATCATAGTTCCTCCTCTCGTTTTGCTGCGGGAGTTGCGTCCCCTACCGACCAGCAGGACCCTTCCTAACTGGCTGCTCCTCTGGTTCAATACCCAATTCTTTCAGAATCTCCAGGATAACAGCCTCCTTCTCCTCTTGTGGGAGTTGCTTGATTTGCTCGGCCATCCCTCTCCATACTTTGACACCGGGCTGTTCTTTCATGGCTGGTCCTGTGGTCCCGCTGGGCCTCTACATTCGCCCCGGCAATTGTAAGGCTTGGGCACTCAAAGCAGGAAGAGCTTTCTTCGCAAGAGATTGGGCAGCACCGGTATTCTTCAACTCCATTGATCATCATGTTGATCGACGACGACATCGAGAACGTCTTCCCCAGTTCCTACGCTTGGCGGACGGCCACTGAAAGGAAGTGTTGGGGTGACGGTATCACTACTAGTCGGCCCACGGCTGAAAAGCTTGGCGGACAGCCTTGGACCACCTGCGGTAGCGGACGTCCGGAGCTTGCCAGCGGGCAGTGCAGACCGGGTAGAGATCTGCGCCACGCTTGCTGGACCTGTCCCGAGGTTCTTGATCGGAAGACGACCACCCAAGATCGTACACCGGCCCAAATCCACCACCCATATGGTGGATATTGTTCACCGGCGACTGACCTCTTGCCTTTATGTTTCAAACACTTACGCCCGATTAGAATTGGTAAGTCAATTGCAGCTACAAGTTTTGGTCGCTCCTCTAAGAAAGGCGGCACGAGTTTATGGGGGCAGGAGGTCGAAATGAAAAAGTCAATGATGTTGATGATCATCGGGTTAGCTCTGGCCACAACGGGCTTTGCCCAGGGGCGGGGCGGTTCCCGTTCCGGCGGCGGACACTCCTTTGTAGGTTCGGGCGGACGTAGCTACAGCGGAAGCGGCTACAGTGGACACAGCTATGGCGGCGGAAGCTTCAGCTACGGCGGACGAGGATTTTCAGGATACCGTGGGGGCTACGGCGCGCCCAGCTTTGGATTTGGCTTCTCCTATACCCCAGGGCCCTATTGGTCTAGCTATTACGGGTACCCATACCCCGCTCCTTACTGTTACCCTTACGCAGGCTACGGGCCGGCGTACTATCCGCCTGCGTACTACCCGGGTCCGGTGGTGGGCATAGGTGTCATTGGGGGGGGATTTGTGCGAGGCCCCGCGTTTGTCGGTCGCGGCGGTGATTGGCACCGTTTCAACAGGCGGTAAGATCGCGCCATGAGGTTAAGACCTGGATCGTTTGCGGGAGCGCAAGAGCCCACGGTGGATTTGGCGGGAAGGAAGGTAAAGGCAATGAGAAAGGCAATTCTGGTAGCAATAGGGTTGTGCCTCCTTAGCATTTCGGCTGACGCCCAAATGTGTAGCAAGGTTGTGACGTTTGCGTTGGCGGACGCAAGCGGAGTTCATCCTTCCATGGGTAGCCGAGGGTGGATCGGAAATTGGGTGCGTAAGAATGCCAAGAAACATCCCGACATCTGCTTTTCGCAGCGCCCCATGCAGGGTCACGCGAATTACTTAATAGTTCTGTCACAATCTGCCAGCTACTTCCACGGGTTTGAACCTGTGGTTAGGACAGACGAGACGTGGAACTACAACGACGATGGAACAGCCACAACGACGACTACGACAACTACCCGTGAGAATGTTCCGTACACGATCAATTCAAATACCATCTACGCGAACGCTTATGACGACCGCGGCGCGCTCGTGTCTCAGCGCTACCACATCTATAGCAAGAAGTCCGGCGGCGACCCTGAGGATTCTGCCGAGTACAACGTAGAAAATGAGCTAAGAGCTATCAACGCAAGGGGTCGCTTAATACACTCAGTGGTGATGGATATCGAAGGTCCAAAGGGATTGTTGTAGCTCTCATGCGGGCCGAGTAGCAGCGCAGACCTGATTCTTCAGGTCTGCGGTTTTTCGTTGTAGGGATTCTTCCTGGGAAGAGGTGGGGACCTCACCAACCGGTCCGCATTAATCGCTGAAACGAGTTGAAAATGTGGACTTCAAACTGGGTCATAGGACCTGAGCCGCCGTTCGAACTGTAATTTCTGCGCTTGTCGCTTCCCACCTTGGGCAACTCAATCATCAAGAGTAAGTCTTCGTTAACGGCTCCATTACTCGATCAACCCCGCCACCCAATGCTCGAAGTGGGTGGCCATCGACGCGGACTATGAGGGTTCGCTTGCGGATCTCCTCAAGCTCAGCTCTTACCTCAGGCAGGATGGGGTGTCGCCCGAACTGCGTAGGCACTTCACGCTGGGCGCGTTCTTCTTCGACCTGCCCACGGTCGAAGAGCGGGAAACGATCTGGGGAATCTATCTCAAGAAGTACACCGTGTCCGGCGAGCTGCCGAATGACGAAGGCTGGACCGGTGCCGAAATCAAAGAGTGCTGCCGGAAGGCGCACCGGTTGGGAATAACTCTCATGCAGGCCGCGCGTTACATCGTGCCGGTCTCGCGTTCCGCGGCCGAGCCGATCAAGGCACTGCGCCAGATGGCGTCGGGGAAGTTCATCAGCGCCTCGACGCCCGGTGTTTACCAGTACCAGGAGAACCCGCCCGCATCCCGGCGACGCGTCATGCGAGATCTGGATGGGCCGCTCACCATCATGCCACCCTCGAAATCAGATGTCTGAACCGACATTAACTTATTGCCGACGGAAATCGGTCTTGACTTTGGGGTGCGCCTCCCCCAAAATCGAATCCTGCAGAGCCACCTCGAGAACAATGAAGGCCCAACACAAACTTCCGTGACTTGTCTCTGGGGCGGTCTAGGCGCAGAATCATCCAAACCACCGGCCCAAGGTGGGGTATGGAGATAACACACCGCGAGCAACATGGGTTCCGGTTGTCGGCAATGCTGGGCTCGAAACAGGTGGTGCTCCGCGCCTTGATAATTGCTCTGTTACCCGCGCCTCTGTTCGCAGAAACACGACCCCCGAGTACCAAGACGCCGGCGGCACTCGTCCCCACAATGCCGGATGACCGCGTTGTTGTCGATAAAGGTGATTCGCTAGCGGATGCCGGCAAGAAGAAAGTGTGCTCGTTCCAGCCGTTTCTAGGAATGCCCGACACTGTTAGCGTTGCGAGCTTGCAGATTCCTCCCAAGGCTCAAAAACAGTTTGAAGAAGCCTGCTTCGCCCTGAAGAATAAGAAACTGCCTGAGACTGCGAAGCACTTGCGCAAGGCGACAGAAATCTACCCGAATTACGTTGCTGGATGGGTTTTGCTGGGTGAGATCCTCAACACAAGGCAGCAAACAGCAAAGGCCCGTGATGCTTGTTCGCGAGCGTCAAGCGCTGATCCAAATTACTTGCCCGCGTATCTTTGCTTGGCGGAGATAGCGGGACATGAGAAGAAATGGAATGAGGTTTTGAACCTGACTAGTCGCGCGCTTGAGCTGGACCCGGTAAATGATGCCTATGCCTATTTTTACAGTGCGATCGCCTATTTCAATCTTAACCAGTTGCCCGAAGCGGAAACGAGAGCATTGAAAGCCGAAGTGATTGACAAGGATCACTACGAGCCACTGATACAGTTCTTACTTGCTCAGATTTACGAAGCAAAGCACGACTCAGCTGATGCTGCTTCTCACCTTCAGGAATATCAGAAAATTGTACTGGATTCACAGGATTCAGATAACGTGAAGAAGGACTCGGGAAAGGCACACAACCCAAAGTAAACTCACCATCCGGAGTTTCGGCCCGCCTTCGTTCTTCCCCAGGTGAAAGACACCGCTGCTCCAAGCCTTATGTGCGAAGCGTGCGGAGGAATCATTAACGACCACCGTTTGCAATTCAGCGCGAAGGAGTAGTTACCTCCATCTGGCTCTACTTCTTCTCAGTGCCTCAGGGATGAGCATAATAAACACCACACCTGCATGGGCATCGTATCCGAGCATGGCCGTGAGATCATGGCGAGGCTTCTTACCTGGATCTACCTTGTGATACAATGTAGTGTATAAAGCAATAGAGTATTACGGCTTGTATACACTATGTCATGTCGAAAGAGCAATCAAGCCTTTTCCAAGTGTATCCATTGGCTTTCATCCATAGGCCTGGGCTACTGGAACGGAGTTGATTATGAATGATCCACGCGGAGGCTTGATGTTAGGAAGAACGATCAAAGCTACCGGAATAACCGTGCTAAGAGCCGACCCATCAAAGGGTAAAGATTGGTGGGTATGCAGATGCCCTTGTGGCAGAGAGTTCGTTGCCCATACGGTGTGTTTCATTAATTGAGGCGCGGGCAATTAATCGTGATTGTTAACCCAGCCGAGGCGGTCATTCCGCAAAGGCGGGGCGGTCCTCCTTGCCGCGGGCTTTGGCGGCGTACATACACTGGTCGGCTTCGTTCAAGATTTCGTCGGCGGTCTTGCCCGGGGCCCACTGGGAGGCGCCCATGCTGACGACCAGTGCGAAATCCTTTAAGTGGCCGCTTTGATTCCAATCCTGCACATATCTTTTGATACGTTCCGTGACCACCTTGACATCCTGCAGGGGAGCGTCAGCAAGGATGATCAGAAATTCGTCTCCGCCATAACGGATCACGGCGTCGGAGCCGCGCACCGCGGATTTGAGAATGGTCGCCACCTCCAGCAGCACGAAATCGCCGGTGGTATGGCCAAACCGGGAGTTGATTTCGCGGAAGAAATCGACGTCGATCATCAGGAAGCTGAGGGGGTTCTTCAGGCGCTCCGCACGTTTGGTGTATTTCATCATCATCTCGTCGAGCGCACGCCGGTTGTAAACCTCCGTGAGGGGATCACTGAAGGATTGCAGACGCAGAAGTTCACTTTGAATCGCCGTCGAGATGACTTGTCCGCGCGTGCGCCGCAACTTCAGGCGGCTCGTAATCATGTAGGTGTTGAAAAGAACCATCAGCGCGATCAATCCCAGGAAAAGCTCCCGGGAGACGGCGATCTCAAAGTGCACCGTACCGTTGCTCAGGATGGCGCTGGGGAAAAGGATCGCCACCAGGCCTGTACCTACCAGGATGCCCGTGCCGACAACGATGACCCATTGCTCAAAGTCACGCTTCTCCAGGACCGTCAATTGCTGGCTGAGCCTGGCAAGGATACTCTCCTGCTTATCTTCAGGTTCCATTTGTACCTGTGCCCTCGTTGGTGAGCATAATTCCCACTTTCATGGAACCGGGATTTCCATTATGGCCTACCGGTGGTTCTAAGTGTACACCCTTTGGCCAGAGTTAGACCAACATTCTTGACGAAAATTCTTGACGAAAATGCTCAAAATGAGTCTGTCTTGACAAAAACATTGAAAACGATCGATGGGACGCGGCCAGGCAGCAGAAGCAGAATTTCGTGAATGATTACGGCTGTCCCGCGGGTCCGCTTGACCAGGTTTTACCGGACTAGGTTTGCCATCTACTTCCGGCTGGCGACGGTTCACCCCTACAACGCCAGCGTCGAGACGAACCACGCACCTGCAGGTCAGGGCTTGAGCAACGAGACGCGATACACGCGTGCATCCGCATGGAGAATCTCATTAAGAGGCGGGGTATGATCTCTTCGATATTCAGCACACGGGCCCTCTAAGGGGATTCACGAATTCGAATCCTGCCTGACCAGCTTGGGCCGAGTCAGCCTTGCCTACCCAGACTACGCGCGCTTTAATGAAGCAGTCGGGTTCGGTAGCAAGAAGGAGACCCACGGGCTGACCCGGGGCAAGGGTGGCGTCCGATTGCAGTCGCGAGCCATGAGGGGAGAGGTCAACGGTAGTAGCATGGAATTCAGCCTCGTCACCCTCTATCACAAGAGTCACAGATATTTGGACCCGCTTACGCTCCGACCGGCGCTTAACTGATCGTGTGTCGTCAGGCATGGCATAAGGTTACAGCTAGGAGGACGGATAATCAACGGACCTCGTTGTTACTAACCCCTGGCAGTGTCATTTGCAGGCTTGAATCTTACCCCTTGGCAGTGGGCGGCATGGACATGGTCATTCGCACACCCGTGGTGCAGCACAGGAGGGTCCCTGCATGTCTGAAACTGAAGGCCAGTTTAAGGGTATTCGTGGATTTGTTTGGCTCGCCGTCGGCCTTTTGCTCCTGTCGGGAGTTTGCCGTCTGCGATCATTCACCCATCACAGGGCCGATGGGAATCCAGCCTCTGCCGTTGAACCTGATCAGAAACAACTGCTTGATGGGCTGATAGTCGCTCGGACTCGTTCTGATTCTGATTCCGGGACGGAGCATCCCGATTTCCAGGTCGAGGTTGGCGGCTTGCTTCATCACGTTCGCACGCGTCAGATCGTCACTGCATTTCCTGAGAACCTCGACCAAAGCCTGGGCACGTTCGTAACCGGCCACGTTGTTTTGATCTCGAAGGCTCGCCTGCGCATTGTATTTGGTCATCCATTCTAAAAACTCGCGCACCGCCGGGTCGCTTCGCATTTGCGGCTCGCGCCAGCCCTTGGAACGCGCATTCGCGATGACTCCTGTTGCCTTCTCGAGTCCTGCGGGATCGAGGAACGCAGCGACCGACAACGAAGCGTTGGGAATGAACTGCAACGGGTGCCAGCTGATGTCGTAAGCCGTGCGAATGGCCTGGGTCGCAAACGCGCCAACCGACAAGTTGAGGAAGACGTCAGCCCCCGAGGTCTTGAGCGTCATAATCTGCGAATCGAGCGCCGCATCTGACACCTGGTAGGACACTTCCTTGACGATCATGGCGGACGCCTTATCGCCGAGCCCGCCGCGCACGCCCGCAAGATACTCTTTTCCGACGTCGTCATCCGCGTACAGCACCGCGATCTTCGCGCCGGGCTTGTTTTGCAGAATGTACTTCGCGTAGGCCGATCCCTCCGTGCGGTAGGTCGCGAAAAACCCCATTGTCCAGGGGAAATGCGAGGGATCGTCGAATACCGCTGAACTGGATTCAACAAAAAGCTGCGGTACCCTCTTCTCGTTCATGTAGGCGCGAATCGCCAGGTTGCTGTCCGTCCCGATCGAACTAAAGATTAACAGGACCCCATTCTGCTCGACCAGTTGTCGCGCCAAAGCGACAGATTTCGTGGCGTCGGAGCCGTTATCAACGCTTACAAAGTTGATCTTGCGGCCGTTGACGCCGCCCCGATCGTTGACCATCTGAAAGTAGGCGGCCTCGGCGCGGCCTATCGCGCCGTATTCCTGAGCCCAGCCGGTGTACGCCATGATGTTGCCAATCTTGATCTCGTTGTCGGTTGCGCCCGGATCGTATATTTTCTGAGCCACCACTGCTGGGGCAATCATCACACTTACGAGCAGCATCGCGGGAGAAATGCGGCTCCTGTGTCTGTTCACCATGGCTGTTCCTCTTCCCAACGGTATCGGTTAACACATCTGAATACAACATTTCTTCCGGAATTTCCATTATCGAATTCCGTCCGCTCGATAACTTACACCTGGCCGCCGCCGGATGCCACGGTCAGCCGGGTTTGCACTGCCAGGTGCTTCCACGGGCTGCCGAACGGGTGAGTTTTACTCTGTATTCAGTACGCTTGGTTTGGTGCGATCTGGCCCTAGAGAAAGAACACGCAAGTTTCTCTGAGAAAGGAGGCTTCCCATGCGCTTTGTCAGCAAGAGTAGGCTGGGCTTCCACCCTCTGTCATTGTCTGAAGCCCAGCGGATTTGCAGGTTTCCCCTGTTCCCAGGCACTCCGTCTACCTTCTACGAGGCGTGGGGGGGGGGAGCAACGCGGAGCGAGACGGGCGCGGCCACGGCATCGCGAAGCCCGCGTACTAGCGGGTATCAATTCGCAGAACGCTGTCGTTGGGGTCGGGCGCTTGAGGCGGAACGGCGATGGTCACGCGTCCCATCGCTTGCTGAAACTGCAACTTCTGGCTCGTGGCCAGCACCGTAATTTGCGTGACGGAAGCCGCAAGTCCCGGCAAATCCAACTCCGGTTTTGATGGCCAGTCCAATACGTGCAGATAAATCGTTTTGCCCTTGGCCGTTGTCTTTCCAAACCGCAGGTCCCGCAAGGGACCGTATGTTGTCCCGTAGATGGAGTCTCCGTTGATCTTCAACCACTTTCCGATCGATTGAAGCCGCTCAACAAATTCCGGCTGGATGGTCCCTTCCGGGGTAGGGCCTACATCCAACAAGAAATTTCCGCCTTTACTGGCTACATCAGCCAACTCCCGGATGAGCTCTTTAACGGACTTGAAATTGCGATCGTTCCCACCGGGCAGCGCCCGGCGGTTTGTAGCCTCCCCCCCTCAGCGGCCATGGTAAAGGCAACCCTTCCGCGCCCGGCTCGGTCACTCACCGCTTGGTTCAACTGTCACGGTCGCTTCCACGAGGTTGACGCGATAGTACGGATTCCGTTCGATATCGTGGTAGTGTTCAATGTGGTCCTTTATCGCGTGGTCATAGTCTCTTTGGAAGTCACCGGAGGTCAGGAAGAAAATCTTCAATTCCCTCTTGGCGGGATCGAATCGAATCCATTTGGCGACGGTTGAGGGCTCGTAGTAACCCTCGGGCTTCCAGACTCTTCTCCCTCCAGGGACGGGCGTCCACGGACCCCAGGGGTGCGGCGCCTGGTAGAAAACCCACTCGGTCGTATCAGTGTTGGGCAGTTGTGGATAGTCCCACTCGAACATGAGATACAATCCAAGCGGCTCCACGTAATTTGCTGTCGACATCGACATCTTGCTTTCGGAACTAAGAATCGGAACCGCTGCCGCCGCGGTTTCGCCATGAGTCTGACCCGGTTTCCACGTAGGGTTGCCCGTGCTATCGAATCCGGTGAAGAACTCCCAGGCAGATCCGGAGCGGACTTTCGAAAGGGTGGCCCGATCCAGGCGGGCCAGGTACATGTGGTTCCCATTGTTCCAGTACCCATCGTTGGCGATGGCGTAGAGATACTTGTCAGCTTGGTCTGCGGTTCCTG
>Ga0326728_10001654_pt1 | contig 77710 bp, 65 predicted proteins | sample MB3enrmetagenome_FD_207602 | JGI IMG/M metagenome (GOLD analysis project Ga0326728, IMG submission 207602) | Lab enriched peat soil microbial communities from McLean, Ithaca, NY, United States - MB31MN | ecosystem: Environmental > Terrestrial > Soil > Wetlands > Peat | place: USA: New York...
GAGGCCCAGGTTCCGCGGAACGAGTTCCTCGCTCTGGATGGGCACCTGAGGATCAGCCCAGGCGATACGGTTGACCTTTGGGTCGACAATTATGACGAGGCCTCCGGAACGGTCGGCGTCTCCTATCAAAGGGCATTACGGCGCAAGACCTGGGATGGAGTTGAACGCGCTTTCCAGGATCAGAGTAACATCACCTGCCGCGTGGTCGATCGAATCAAAGGCGGCTTGATGGTCGACATTGGGGTTCCGGCTTTCCTCCCGGCTTCTCATGCCGATGTGCGCGTGCATGCTAACCTGGATGAACTCAAGGGTCAGGAATTCCCCTGTAAGGTCATCAAGGTCAACCGCAAGAAGAACAACGTGGTGGTCAGCCGCAAGGCGGCGATGGAAGAAGAACTAAACCGGCGCAAGCAGGAGTTGGCGGAACGCCTGCTGGAAGGCGCGGACGTAGTGGGTAAGGTCAAAAACCTGACCGACTACGGCGTCTTTGTTGACCTGGGAGGGATTGACGGCCTGCTTCACATCACCGACCTTTCTTGGGGTAGAATTGGGCATCCCTCGGAAGTGGTCCAAGTAGGTCAGGAAATCAGGGTGAAGGTGCTCAAACACGATCCCGAAAGAGGGCGGATCTCCCTGGGTTTGAAGCAACTCACACCTGACCCCTGGGAGACAGTGGCGGCCACCTATCATGCGGCAGACCGAATCACCGGCCGCGTGGTGAGTCTTGCCGATTACGGCGCTTTTGTTGAACTGGAGCCCGGTGTGGAAGGACTCATACACATTTCGGAGATGAGCTGGAGCAAGCGACTTCGCCATCCGTCCAAGATCCTCAAGCTGGATGAGCGTGTCGAGGTGGGAGTGTTGGACGTCGATCCCGTCAAGCGTCGCATCTCACTCAGTCTGAAGACCACTCTTCCCGATCCTTGGACATTAGTGGGCGATCGGTTTGCGGTGGGGTCGATGGTGCACGGGCGGGTTCGCAACCTCACCGAATTCGGCGCCTTCGTCGAAATCGAAGACGGACTCGACGGCCTGATTCATGTCTCGAACATGTCCTGGAACAAGAATGTGAAACATCCGTCGGAGGTCCTGAAGAAAGGCCAAACCGTCGATGCCGTGGTGCTGGCCGTGGACCCCGATAATCGCCGACTTGCACTGGGTTTGAAACAACTCGAGGAAGATCCCCGCGAGGCATTCTTCTCCAGGGTCCACGTCGGGGACATGCTGCGCGGTAAAGTGACGCGGGTGGCGCCTTTCGGCGCCTTTGTCGAGGTGGCGGAAGGAATTGAAGGTCTCTGCCATGTTTCGGAGTTTGAAAATGGCCACACTCGAAATGAGAGCGCGAAGCTCGAGGTGGGCAGCGAGTTGGAATTTCGCGTGATCCGCCTCAGCGCCCGAGAGCGGAAGATTGCCTTGAGCCAGAAGGAACCGGCGGTGCAACCCGGTCCGGCAGAAATCGAGAAACCCAAAGAGCCGGTGAGAAAATCCACTATGGCGGAGGCGCTTTCTTCCGCGGGTATCAACGCCCTGGAGTACTCGTCTTCAACCTCGGCAGTTGAGTCGTGACCTGTTGTACCGGTTATCCCCGACACTTCGCACCAGGAGCTAAACATGACCAAGGCAGAACTGATTGAGGATGTTGCGCGGGCCGTGGAGATGAGCCGCAAGGACTCCGAGATCATCGTCGAAACAATCTTCGAGAGTATTGTGAAGTCGCTGCGCGTGGGTGATAAGGTCGAAATCCGGGGCTTTGGGAGCTTTCGTACTCGCCAGCGCAAGCCCCGCATCGGCCGCAATCCGAAGACCGGCGTGCGCGTCGATGTGCCCGCCAAGAAGATTCCCTACTTTAATCCCAGCAAGGAGTTGAAAGATCTTGTCAATAGTGGGGCTGCGGCCGCGACGCCTCCCCCACCGCCGGCTGCTCCCGCGCCCGAGCCTTCGGGTACAACCACGCCTTAGTCGAGCGGCGGTCTTCGGTGTCGGCCGGCGAGCCATGCCGGCGCTCCGCCGCGGGGCACTTCGACCTGTGCGGTTAGGGTCCGTCCGCAGGCGGCTCGAATCCTGCTCGATCACCAGGCATCCCGATTATGGACTACCTTTGGAGTCCTTGGCGGTTTCGTTACGTCAGCCAGCCTGTGGCGACGGGTAGTTGCGTTTTCTGCGAAAAGAGCGCGGCCGACCCCTCTCACGACCGGGAGAACCTGCTTCTGTATCGAGGCCGCTCGAATTCCATTCTTCTCAACCTCTTTCCGTACACCACCGGCCATTCCATGGTGATCCCTTATGCCCACGTGGCCAGCCTCGAGGAGGTCGAGTCCACTGCGCTCGTCGAAATGATGGAGTTGGCCCGGCGCCTTCAGGGGGCATTGCGAGATTGCTATCATCCCGAAGGGTATAATCTTGGCATGAATCTTGGGAAGTGCGCTGGGGCCGGCGTCGCGGACCACCTGCACTTGCACGTGCTCCCCCGCTGGACAGGAGATTCCAGTTTCGTGACCACGATCGGGGAGACTCGTGTCCTACCGGAGGATCTGCTCACCACCTACGATAAGCTGGTCCCTTACTTTCCACCGGATCGTTAATTCTCCGGACGCTTCCGCTCGGCTCGCGATTGCTCGAGGCACGGTGTCCATCTGTGTCCGCGAAAGCAGGACTCGGCAGGATGTCAACCGGGTGCCACGCGCCTCCGCGAAAGTACTGCCCTGCGTCGGTGCGCGCCTCTATTCTTTCTCAAGTGTCACGTTAATTGTCGGAGATGCGCCAGCCGTCACCGTGATGGTCCTTTGCCAAGGCTTAAATCCAGACTTCTCAATGCTGATCGTGTGATCCCCCTGAGTCAGTCGAACCGTGGACGGCGTATTGCCCACAAACTTCTGGTCGACGACAATGTCGGCTCCGTCCGGGGTCGAGCCGACAGGCACCGCGATTGTCTCTGGCAACGCCGGAGTACTTGCTTCTCCTGTTGGCGCTGGGACCGTGGCGGCTGAGTTGGGTGCGGGAATTGTGAACTTTGCCGGATCGAGATTCATGTCACCGTTAATGTATGCGGTGATTTCCGTGCCCTTAGGAATTGTAATGTCCTTGCCGTGCATAAAGAGAAAAAACGGCGCCGCAGGCCAGACGACGAGGCTTGTCACAACGATTCCAGCCGTCATTGCGCCGGTGTGTCCACCCCCCTTGACATCCTTGACGCCACGCAGCGCGGCTTTTTCACCATCCGTGAGACGAACGGAGTCAATATTCACATCAAGCTTTCCACCCTTGCCCATCCGTCGCTTAGGCTGGGCGTCGGTTACAGTTCCCCAAGCCACACTCCCTTTTGGGATGACAACTAAATCACCGACTCGCACCTCCTCAAGGACGTCAAAGTCTATGCGTTCGTCGACCTGGGCGTCAGCCGAGGAGAGTGTTCGTTGCAAACGGAGCTTTACTGGGGTCGCGTCCTCGAGACGAGTGCCGGAGGTCTGGGTTGCGGCAGGCTGGACCTGCTGCGCGGCAGTCTGCATGTTGGCGCGAGCATGCGTGGCCGGGACGACAAGACAAAAGCCGACTAGCCAAATTCCAAGATGATTCATAATCAATGCCCCCTGGGCTTCTTCTTATTGCCAGCGATATGTTAACCCTCGGTGCTCGAATGTCAAGCCGGAAGTCCTAGAGGTCGGATGCCGCGTGGCGTCCTCGGTTTCCGGATGGGGGCCTCTAAACGGTGTCGCAGCCCCGCCCTTCTCCCACTTCTCTGGTTAATTCTCGATGACTTCGTGTAGAATTCCATCCAAGGAACGATGCCAACAATCGAATGGGGAGGAACTATGAGCGGCGTAAACAGGCGTGACTTTCTAGCAGGGGGAGCGGCATTCTTGAGTCTCGCGGCGGAGGCGGAGCTGCTGGCGGGGCCTGTTCCAGCGGGGACGGCCGAGGCAGGCGAGGCCGACCTGATAGCCCCTGACATCTATTTCCACGAGGGCCGCGTGGCAGACAACGCCGATGCGGTCTGCAACAACGGCTGGATCTTGTTCGAGGACTATGTGCTGGTCGTCGACGCGAATTTCCCCGCGGGGGCGCGGCTGATCATCAGCAAAATACGATCGATGACCGACAAGCCGATAAGGTTCGCCTTCGACACCCACCACCACGGCGACCATGCTTACGGCAATCAGGTCTACGTGGACAATGGAGCGGTGCCGGTGGCGCACACGGGCGTCATCGAAGAGATGAAGCTGCACGAGACGGGCTACTACGACAGCAAACCCGGCGCCTGGGAAGCGGCTGCGAAAGCGCGCCCCGATCTGAAAGACACCAAGCTCAAACCGCCCTCCGTGCTTTTCTCGAAAGACTTGTTCTTTGACGACGGCAAGCATCGGGTTGAGCTGATGCACCTGGGGGTAGCTCACACGCATGGCGACGCCGTTGCCTGGCTGCCGAAGGAGCGCATCCTTTTCACCGGCGATGTGTGCGTGAACGGGCCTTATAACTTCGTGGGTGACGGAGACGTGGGCAAGTGGGTGGTGACGCTGGATGCGGTGAAGAAACTTCGCCCGAGAATCGTGTGTACGGGCCATGGGCCGCGCTCCCTGGCGACCGTTTTGGACGATCAGCAGGCGTTCTTCAAGGTGCTCCGGGAACAGGTCGGTACGCTTATGGCCAGCAAGGCGCCCGAGGAGGCTAAGGGGCAGATTGAGGCCATTCGGGCGGCACTGAAGGGCAACGCGCAGATTGCACGCTACGTTGGCGACCCGGGGGCGGACGATTCGTTCCCCTCGCAGGTTGGGAAAGTGTACGAGGAACTGACGGGCAAGAAACTCGCTGCCTTGGCCGGCCATCGGCTTTTCGCGCGCCATGTCCACGCCCGAGCCCACGGTCTGGCATTCGTTTGAGAACTCCCCTATGAGGTGACGATATGAGAAGGCCAAGAGCTTTGCTGAGGCTGGCGGCATCCCTAGGCGTAGCGCTCCTCGGGGCGTTGCATGCTTCCGCGCAAACACCTTCGGAAGCACTGCTGGTGCTCGCCAAGAGCGACTTATCGCTCGCCATTGTCGATCCTGCAAGCTTACGGGTGGTTGGCCGCGTGCCGTCCGGTCCGGACCCTCACGAAGTGATTGCCTCCGCCGACGGCAGGCTCGCTTACATTTCGAACTACGGCGGATCAGACAGCGATCTTAACACCATATCCGTGGTCGACTTGGTTTCGCAGAAGGCCCTGCCCGCCATTGACCTTGGCGCCTTGCGTTCGGCGCACGGTTTGGCTTTCGCCGGCGGCAAGCTCTATTTCACCGTGGAGACGAATAAGGCCCTCGGGCGCTACGATCCGCTCACTGGAAAAGTGGATTGGGTTTTGGGCACTGGCCAGGACCGCACGCACATGGTTTGGGTGTCCGAGAGCTTGGACAAGCTCGTCACCTCCAACGTCAGTTCCGGCACCCTTAGCATCATGGAGCGAGTTTCACCGCCAGGCGGCGGGTTCGGCCCTCCTCCTGGCGGCCCATCTGGGGGCGGCCCTCCCCCCGGATTTCGTCCGCCGCAGGGCGGTCCGCGGAAAACCTGGGAAATAACCAACGTTCGTTCGGGCAACGGGTCGGAAGGATTTGACGTGTCACCGGATGGGAAGGAGATTTGGGCCGCGAACGCGCGTGATGCCACGGTGACCATCATCGACTTCGCCGCCAAGCGCGCAATCCAGACTATGCACATTTCGGTCAACGGCGCGAATCGCCTGAAGTTCACGCCGGATGGCACGCGAGCCTTTGTCTCCGGGCTGGGCTTCGGAGGCAGGTCGGGAAGCGATCTCGTGGTGATCGATGCGGCGAGCCGCAAGGAGATCAAGCATTTCGACCTGGGCGGGGGCGCCGCAGGAATACTGATGGTTCCCGACGGCTCACGCGCCTTTGTCGCCGTGAGCGGGAAGGACTACGTTGCGGTCGTGGACCTGAAGAGCCTGGAAATCACCGGCCGCATCTCCGCCGGGAAACAACCCGACGGACTCGCTTGGGCTGTGCGCAAATAACCTCAACGCCCAATATCCATCTGCACACTTATCGTGGGGGGACCATTTATTACTAAGATGGTCGATCCTCCACTGTTCGGCAAGGGTTCTGGGGGCTCCAGACAGCGAACATGCTCAGCCCCGAAGGGGCGACCCACCACAGCCCAGGCCAACGGACTGGGTCAAAAGTTCACCGGACGAGGCTAGGCGAGCCCTGAAGGGGCGTAATGAAGCCACGATCCAAGAAGAGGCGAGTTCTCCTTAACGCCCGGCATGGCATTCCGCCCTTTCAGGGCTTGACGAGAGGGAACGGGCGTTTTCTGCGACCCAGGCCGATGACCTGGGCTTTGCTAGCGCGCCCCTTCGGGGCTTGTTTGAGAGTCGACACACGCGGTGACGAGCCGGCTTGATTCATGTGACCCGTACCGAGGCAGAACTCGAGCCCTTCGGCACCTCCCAGGGTGTTGGGAAACTTCTTCTGAGCCCGCGCCACCAGGCTATCGACGAAGGCGTCGTCACTGTCAGGATCATGGTGGAACAACACCAGCCGCTTCACATCGCATTCCCGGGCAATGCGCACGCCCTCCTGCCATGAGCTGTGTCCCCAGCCTTTCTTTTCGCCTTGTGACTGCCGGGGCGTGTATTGGGAATCATACAACAGCAGGTCGGCATCGCGGGCGAGGGACCGCAAGGCGCGGTCGAAGGCCGGAGAGCCGGGTTCGGTGTCGGTCGCCAAAACCAAAACGCCGCCGTCCGCTTCGATTCGGTAGCCGGCGCACCCCTGCGGATGATCGAGGCGCGCTGTCTTGATCACCGCTCCGTTAATACTGACGGCGGTCTTTCCTAAGCGGATAAAGTGGCGATTGGCCCTCATGCCTATTGGATAGTAGGGACTCCCCATCATGCCTTCGAGGGTTCGACGCAACCGGGCGGCCGGCAACAGCGGGGAATAGAAAAAGAAAGTGTTTTGTTTCTTGTAAAAGGGAACGAAATACGGAATTCCCTGGATATGGTCCCAATGGAAGTGCGTCAGAAAGATATGGGCGAGGATGGGCCGGCCGGCGAATTCCTTCACCAGGCTCTTACCCAGCGCCCTCATTCCGCTGCCGCAGTCAAGAATGATACGAGTGCCGTTGTCGAGCTTAAGGTCGATGCACGAAGTGTTGCCGCCGTACCGCCCCGTCTCTCTTCCCGGGGTTGGCGTTGAGCCGCGCACGCCCCAGAGCCTGACCTTCATGGTTCACCGCCTTGCGCCACCTGCCGCCCTTTGAACTTCATAGCGTAGCAATCTCGCTTTCCGGTGTCTACCATGTTCCGGTCCTTACGGGGCCCTCCTTGGACTGAGACTTGCCCTTGCGTTGCGTTGCCCGCTTCCCTGATACTTACCGGAGCCCGTTGCCGCCCTGCTCGATAGCCGTCAATTTGCATCGCCCATAGGGGGTAACGGTGATTTCCATCGCCAATCAGGAGGGCATGGTGCGTCGATTGGAATCTGGAATCTTGAATCTTGAATTGCGGCGCGGCAGGGCGGCGAGAGGTTATTCTGCACTGGCTTGCCTCGTCTGGTGTTTACTCTCAGGGGTACCCTCGGCGCGCGCCCAGCAAGCGAATCTGGATGCGCGGGTGGAACGCGAAATGCCGTCGCTTCTCTCCACCTACCGGTCGCTTCACGCCGCGCCGGAACTCTCCCATCACGAGCAGAAGACCTCGGCTTTTGTTGCCGGCGAACTGCGGGCTCTGGGTTACAACGTCACAGAACACGTGGGCAAATACGCCGGCCATCCGGAGTGGTCTGGCTACGGCGTGGTGGGTATCCTGAAGAATGGCGCGGGGCCGACGGTGTACGTTCGAACCGAGCTTGACGCGCTGCCCGTGGAGGAAATGACGGGCCTCCCCTATGCGAGCAAAGTTCGGACCAAGGATGACGCAGGGCGCGAAGTGGGCGTCATGCATGCCTGCGGGCACGATATTCACATCACCTCTTTGCTGGGAACGGCGAAAATGTTGGCGGAAATGAAGGAACAATGGCATGGAACGCTGGTGATGCTCGCCCAGCCCGCGGAGGAAAACATCAGCGGCGCCAAGGCCATGCTGGACGACGGTCTGTACACGCGCTTTCCGAAGCCGGATTTCGTCATTGCGCTGCATGACACGCCCGCGCTCGAGGCAGGGAAAGTCGGGATCACGCCCGGTTACGCGATGGCCAGTTCCACCTCCGTCGAGGTCACGCTGCGCGGCATCGGCGGGCATGGCTCCGCCCCGCAAGTGGCGAAAGACCCGATCCTCGAAGCCGCGGAGTTCATAATGGCCATTCAGACCATCGTGAGCCGCGAAGATTCACCCTTTGATCCCGCCGTGGTCACCGTCGGCTCGATTCACGGCGGCACACGTCCCAACATCATCCCGGACGAAGTGCGTTTGCAGCTCACCATCCGCACTTATAAAGAGGAAGTGCGGCAGCACATTCTGGAAGCGCTGGCTAGAATGGCGAAGGGCATTGCTACCGCTCACGGAATTCCGCCGTCTCTCTCGCCTACTGTGACCGCAGACGAGAGAGACCACAGCCCCGCGCTGTACAACGACCCCCAACTGACGGCACGGCTGGCGCAGGTCTTCAGGACGGCACTCGGGACGGACCATGTTGTGGAACTGCCCCCGGTCATGGCCAGCGAGGACTTCTGCCGTTTTGCTCTGGAGGATCGCCAGATTCCCATCTGCCAGTTTTCCTTGGGCGCTGTGGACTCGGCTAAGCTTGCGGACAGCCGCCGCACTGGCGTGCCTGTGCCCGGACTGCATTCGAGTTTGTGGGCCCCGGTCCCCGAGCCCACGCTGCGCACCGGCGTGAAGTCCATGACCAGCGCGGTGTTGGATTTGATGAAGAAGTAGGCTCTAATACCAATCTTGAACGGATCTCTGAGCGTTGAGGGAGGAAAACCCTGATGAAGGCAATTGAATCTTCCATTCTCACCTTGTTCCTGATGGCTCTGGTGGGCGCCTCGGCATCGGGTCAAGGCCCGTCGCCGGTTCCGGCAAAGCACACGGTGATCCGTGCTGGGAGAATCCTGGATGTGAAGACGGGACAGGTCATTCGAGACGGGGCAATTGTCATCGCCGGCGATAAGATCGTGAGCGTGGGTCCGGCTTCCGGCGTGTCACTCGGCGCCGGCGCCGTGGTCATCGACTTGCCTAGTGCTACCGTGCTTCCCGGACTGATCGATGCTCATACCCACCTGACCTTTGGCACGACTTTCGGCTATGAAACGCTGGGAATCTCGGTGCCGCGCGAGGCGCTGATCGGCGCGCGACACGCCCGCGTCACCTTGGAGGCTGGATTCACAACCGTGCGAAACGTGGGCGCCAGCGGTTACGCCGATGTGGCTCTGCGCGACGCGATCAATGCCGGAGATGTGCCGGGACCACGCATGCTGGTCAGCGGTCCGGCGCTGGGGATTACGGGAGGCCACTGCGACGAGAATCTGCTGCCGTTCGAGTTTCACTTCACCGCCGAGGGCGTTGCCGACGGCGTGGCGGCCGTGCAGCACAAGACTCGTGAGGTCATCAAGTACGGCGCCGACCTGATCAAGATCTGCGCCACCGGCGGAGTTCTTTCGAAAGGAGATGACCCGAACGCCCCGCAGTACACGCTTGAGGAGATGAAGGCCATCGTGAACGACGCGCACCGCCTGGGACGGAAGGTTGCCGCCCACGCGCACGGAGCGCAGGGTGTGATCTGGGCGTCCGAGGCGGGCGTGGACTCCGTGGAGCATGGACACTTGATGAACGACGCCGCCATCGCGACTCTCAAGAAGAACGGTACTTATCTCGTGCCGACGCTCTACCTGATGGATTGGCAGCGGGAAAATGCCCGTACGGCGAATCTTCCGGACTTCGCCAGGCGCAAGATGGAGATGGTTTCGGAACTCGGAAAGACCAATGCCAAGAAGGCATTCGAAGCGGGCGTCAAGATCGGGCTGGGCACCGACGCCGCCGTTTACCCCCACGGCCTGAACGCACATGAGTTGGCGGTCTACGTCAGCATTGGCATGAGCCCGCTCGAGGCGATTCAAACCGCGACCGTCAACGACGCCGATCTGCTGGGCTGGTCTGACAGAATAGGAACCCTCGAGCCCGGCAAGTGGGCTGACATCATTGCCGTAGACGGCGACCCGCTTCAGGACATCACCGTGCTCCAGCATGTGAAGTTCGTGATGAAGGGTGGTGAAGTGGTGAAGAACGAGTTTGGAAAGTGATGGCGCTTGCCGCGCTGTGAAATCCAGACGATAAGCGGAATTTGTCATCCTGAGCGAAGCGAAGGATCTCTGCAGTTGTTGGTAATTCGTTGAACCACGGGAAACCGCCGAGATCCTTCGCTTCGCTCAGGATGACATGTTAGGAGTGACTAAAGTGAAAAACAGCACGATCTGTCTGCAAGTCTTCCTTTTCTCTCTGTTATTAACGGCATGTACTTCACCGCTTGGGGCGCAGGAGTCTGTTAACATCTGGCAAGCGCCGTTGGTGCTTCCCACTTACGAAACGGGTCCGCCTGATCTTGAGCCGATGTTTTATGCCGGACGGGACTATCAGGGCGCGCAAGGCGCGATTTATCCCTACGGACTCTATGACAACCTCCTGGATATTCGGCTCGACAAGACCTATCAAGCCGACTTTCTCGAAAACCAATACGTGAAGATCTGTGTGCTTCCGGAGCTCGGAGGGCGCATTCTCTCCGCCACCGACAAGACGGATAACTATGACTACGTCTATCGGCAAACCGAGATCAAGCCCGCGCTGATCGGCATGCTGGGCGCCTGGATCTCCGGCGGCGTCGAGTGGAACATCCCTCACCACCACCGCGCCACCAGCTATCTGCCCGTGGACCACCGCTTGGCAAAGAATCCGGATGGCAGCAGCACGATCTGGGTTGGAGAGTTGGAACTCCGCCATCGTATGCAATGGGCGGTGGGAATCACCCTCTGTCCCGGCAAGTCCTACCTGAAAGTGACTACGGTCCTGGTCAATCGCACACCCTACGTCCATTCGTTTCTGGATTTCACCAATGCCGGCGTGCACGCCAATGAGAATTATCAGGTCATTTTTCCGCCGGACACACAATTTGCGGTGTACCACGCCAAGGTTGATTTCGCCCGCTGGCCAATTTCGCACGAGGTTTACCAAGGCGTAGACTACACGCGAGGTGTGGACTTGAGTTGGTGGAAGAACCATCCCACACCCGTCTCCTTCTTTGCCTGGAATTTCGACGGAGATTTCTTCGGTGGCTATGATCACGGTAAGGAGGCGGGAATCATCTGCGTCCAGGACCATAACGTGTCACCGGGCGCAAAATTCTTCGAATGGGGCAATGGCCCCGAGGGCAAATTGTGGGACAAGGTTCTGGACAGCCAGGGCGACTACCTCGAGCTTATGTCGGGAAACTTCTCCGATAACCAACCTGACTACAGTTGGATCCAGCCTTCGGAAACGAAGATCGCCACGGCGTACTGGTTCCCGATCCGGGGTATCGGCGGCGCGAAGAACGCAAACCTGAATGGAGCGGTGAACCTGGAGGTGGGACCTGGGCGAAAGGTCAAAATCGGTTTTTCCACGACCCAGGAGTTTCGCGGCGCGAAGGCAGTTTTGACCGCCGGGAATCGACCGCTATTTGAACGGAGCATCGACATCTCCCCTGCCAAGGCGTTTGTTCAGGACATCACGTTGCCGGATGGGGTTAGCGAAAACGATCTCAAGGCTGAGCTGCTGGATTCGGCAAACCAGGAACTGCTCAGTTACCAGCCGGTGAAACCTGTGCCTGAGAGCACGCCTCCCGTGGTTGAACCTCCCCTTCCGCCGAAGGAGATCAAGACAGTCGACGAGCTTTATCACATCGGCCTGCGGCTTGAGCAATTCCACAACGCGGCTCTCGAGCCCTACGCTTACTTTGAAGAGGCCCTGAGCCGCGATCCGGGCAACTACGAGGTTAACACCGCGCTGGGCCGCCTTTACTCTGAGAGCGGACTCTGGCAGCACGCAGAGAAGAGACTTACGACGGCTCTCGCCCGGGCCACTCGCAATTACACGCGGCCCAAAGATGGCGAAGCGTATTACTACCTGGGCGTCACGCTGCGAGGCGAGGGCAGGAATCGCGAAGCGGAGGACGCGTTCCACCGCGCCGCGTGGAGCGAAGCATGGGCCGCCGCCAGCTACGAGCAACTTTCGGAACTGGACGGCCAGAGGGGAGACTGGCCGCAGGCGCTTTCCGATCTGGAGCATTCGCTGGCTTACAACACGCTTAACTGCCGGGCCTGGGATCTGAAGTCCGCAGTTCTCAGACGCATGGGGCGCGCTGATGATGCCAAGGAAGCCGCCCATAAAGCTCTGGCCGTCAATCCGCTCGACCTCTGGGGGCTTCATGAACTCGGCTTGCTCGATGCAAACTCACCGCCTCAGTCCTTCCTGGGAAACACCGTGCAGCCGAATCTCGAACTAGCCACGGACTACTACGAAGCCGGATTAGGGAGTGAGGCGCAACAGGTTCTCAAGCAGCTTACGGCTGCGAGCCCTGACCAGAATAGAGTGAACCCGCTCATCTATTACGAACTTGGCTATCTCGCGATGCAGTCAGGCCAGCCTGGCGAAGCGGCCAGATACTTTCACCTGGCCGCCCAGATGCCCACAGACTACGTCTTCCCATTCCGTCTCGAAGAAGTGAAAGTGCTCGAGGCTGCCATGCAGGCCAATCCTGGCGATGCTCGCGCGCCATACTATCTCGGAAATCTTCTTTACGATCGGCAGCCTGATGTCGCCATCAAAGAGTGGGAAAAATCCGCCGCAATCGACAGCTCATTCTCGCTAGTGCACAGAAATCTCGCGCTAGGCTACGAGCAATCGCAGAACGATACCCCCAAGGCGATCGCCTCCATGGAAAGGGCTGTCGGGTTGGATCCGAACAATGCCCGTCTGCGGTTTGAGCTCGACTTCCTGTATGAAGCCGAAAACGTTTCCCCGCAGAAAAGACTGGCTTCGTTTGAATCCAACCCCGCGCTGGCTGCCCAGCGCTCGGATGCGATGACTCAGGAAGCGAAGGTCTACTTGCTGGTGGGCCGGTATGAGCAGGCTCTTCAATTGCTCAAGACCCACCGATTCCACAACTGGGAAGGTTATGGCGATGTTCACGATGTATATGTGGACGCATGCCTCCTCGCAGGCGAAAGAGAACTGCACGCCGGCAAGTTCAACGAGGCTTTAGGAGACTTCCAGGCAGCCCTTGAATATCCGGAGAACCTTGAGGTCGGCAGACCGTATCATGAAGGTCGGCGCCCGGAGGTTGACTACTGGTTGGGTGTGGCTTACGGCAAGCTCGGAAATAGTGCTGAATCGCTGGAGATGTTCCGCCAGGCAGTGGCCGCGCTAGGGCCTGAACAAGGGCGTGAGCAACCTGAGATGCTGTATTACACGGGTCTGGCGGCTCAGAAGCTTGGCCGCTCCGCGGAGGCAACACGGTTTTTCGGCGAACTGATCGGCAAAGGTGATGAGGCGCTGGCCACCCGCCCCGAGGCGGACTACTTCGCCAAGTTCGGCCAGAGGCGTTCCAGCCACCTGCGCCTCGCCGAAGCCCATTACCTCATCGGCCTGGGGAACCTAGGAATGGGTGAGGCGGCCCAGGCTCGGGACGAATTCCAAGCGGCGCTGAAGCTGAATGTGAACCATCTTGGCGCCATAATCCGGCTCACCTCCGCAGATACGAAGAATGGCGCATCGCGTTGATCTGGCCCCTATATAGGTCTCACGGTTGACTTACCCACAGGAGTGGGAAGTGAAGCTTGCAACATTTCTGTAACATTCTATTCATGTCGAGGTAACCTGCCTCCCCCACACTATTCTGAGTAGCCTGCGCCTTCGGAGGATGGCTCTCACAGGTGACGCTAACCCTAATGTTAACCTTCGCTTAATTCTCTTGTAAAAGAGCGGGGGCAAAGTGCGAGTGGAGGATAATACCCATGAAAAAACTGCCGTATCTCTCAACGGTTCTTCTCGGTACTGCTATTGCCTTGATTTGCCTTGTACAATTCCAGCTTTCGACCACAACTGCCGCGCCGTTGCCTTCCCCGGACTCGATCATGCTCAACGGTGCAGGAGCGAGCTTCCCCTATCCCATTTATGCGAAATGGTTTTCGGACTACAATAAACTTCACTCCGATATTCAGATCAATTATCAATCGATCGGCTCGGGTGGAGGGATTCGACAGCTCTTGTCCGGGACGGTGGATTTCGGCGCGTCCGACGCTCCCATGACTGACCAACAGCTTAGCGATGCTAAGACCAAGATCCTGCATTTCCCGACGGTTCTGGGCGCAGTGGTTCCCTGCTACAATATTCCCGGCCTATCACAGGAGCTGGATTTCACTGGCGATGTCTTGGCCGGCATCTATCTTGGCACAATCACCAAATGGAATGACCCGGCGATTGCCAAGTTCAATAAGGGCGTGAATCTCCCCGCAACGGACATCGTGGTGATGCACCGTTCGGATGCCAGCGGGACTTCCTATGTCTGGACCGACTACCTCTCGAAAGTGTCGCCGGAGTGGGAAAAGAAGGTCGGGAGGAGCATCGCCGTCAATTGGCCGGTGGGGCTAGGTGGAAAGGGTAATGAAGGCGTGACTGGGTTGGTGAAACAGACACCCGGAGCGATCGGCTATGTGGAGCTGCTCTACGCGATGCAGAACAATATTCCTTTCGGCCGGACTCGAAATTCCGCCGGGGCCTTCGTGAAGGCGGACTTGGCAAGCGTGACCGCCGCCGCTGCGGGCTTTGCCAAGAACATGCCCGAGGATTTCCGGGTTTCAATTACCAACGCTCCGGGCAAAGCAACTTACCCGATTTGCAGTTTCACCTACCTACTGATTCCGACGACGATTGCCGACGCCAGTAAGAGGCAGGTGATCAAGGATTTTCTAAGCTGGATGCTCAATGATGGGCAGAAGGAAGCTGAGCCTCTGTCCTACGCACGCCTCCCGAAGGAAGTCGTAGCGAAAGAGTTGAAGCAGATTTCGCAGATCCATTAAGACGCTAGGCAGGTACTCCCCTCCTGGTTCAGGAGGGGCCGGGGGTGGTCGGCGCACCGCCCCTTGATCCCCTCCTCGGAGAGGAGGGGAATCTGATCGATCGTTATGGCTGGCATTCCAATTCCGACCGGACGCGCGACGGCGAAGCGTCGCGCCTCCGGGCTTGCTCAAGGCCTCCGAAGCGGAGATACGTTCGCCCATCTCTTCACGCTTTTATGCGCGGCGAGCATCCTGCTGGTGACGGTGGCGCTCGTTCATCAGCTCTATATCAATTCCGCACTCCCTCGACACAAGTTTGGGCTTCATTTCCTGACTGGCCGCACTTGGGATCCGGTGAGCGGAGACTTCGGCGCATTGCCTTTCATCTACGGCACGATAGTTACCTCCGCGCTAGCGCTGCTTATAGCAGTCCCCATGGGAGTCGGGGCCGCCATCTTCCTCTCTGAGTTGGCGCCGCCGCGCCTCTCGAATGCCATGACTTTCGTCATCGAACTCCTTGCCGCCGTCCCCAGTGTGATTTACGGGCTGTTGGGCATATTCATCATGGTCCCCTTTCTCCGTCAGTACGGGGAGCCGTTCCTGAAAGACACCCTGGGGTTCTTGCCGTTGTTCCGGGGGCCGGCATATGGCGTGGGAATGTTGGCAGGGGGTCTAGTGCTCGCGGTCATGGTGGTCCCATTCATCATTTCGGTTTCACGCGACGTTCTTATGGCGGTTCCGGTGGAGCAACGTGAGGCGGCGCTGGCGCTGGGCGCCACCAAGTGGGAGTCCACCTGGCAGGTCGTTGTCCCCTTTGCCCGCATTGGCATCACGGCCTCCATCTTTCTCTCCTTAGCGCGAGCTCTCGGCGAAACCATGGCAGTGACCATGGTCATCGGCGGCACTCCCGCCATCAGTGCTTCCTTATTCGCACCCGGATATTCCATCGCGGCGGTCATTGCCGATCAATTCGCCGAAGCCACCGGCGATCTTTACCTCCAGGCGTTGGTTGAGCTTGGCTTGGTGCTCTTTGCGCTGACGATTGTGATTAACGGCCTGGCAAGAGTCTTTATCATTTCCACGACGAAGAGAGGTTCGGGGCATTAATGGACTGGCGCAATAACTGGCGAAAACTCGTCAACTACGTCATGTTCAGCCTGACGGGCCTTTGCGCTCTGATCACTGTGGGCGCGTTGTTTTTCATTCTGGGATATCTTCTTTGGCACGGTGGCAGTTCTCTCAGTTGGACGTTCCTGACCCACCTGCCGACGCCGGTGGGCGAGGCCGGCGGAGGAATGGCGAACGCAATTGTGGGGAGTGCGAAGCTGCTCTTGTTGGCGTCCGTTTTCGGCATCCCGATTGGCTTCCTGGGCGGCATTTACCTGGCTGAATTCGGTGGCAAGGCGTTTTCCTCGGTGGTCCGCTATACGGCGGATCTCTTGAACGGCGTACCCTCGATTGTGATGGGGATTTTTGCTTTCACGGTCGTGGTCTTGCCGATGAAGCACTTTTCAACCTTAGCGGGAAGCTTGGCGCTGGGCGTGATGATGATCCCCATCGCCGTGCGCAGTACGGAGGAAGCTCTGCGTACCGTCCCCATGATGCTGCGCGAGGGTGCGCTGGCTTTGGGGGCGAGCAAATGGAAGACCATCGCCACTGTGTCCGTTCCGGCGGCGCGCAAGGGGATCATCACCGGAATCGTTCTGGATATTGCTCGTGTCGCCGGTGAGACGGCGCCTCTGTTGTTCACCGCCTTTAGCAACCGCTTCTGGAGTCCAGGATGGAATCAGCCTACGGCCTCGCTGCCGGTCATGGTCTACACTTATGCCATCTCGCCGTACGATGATTGGCACCGGCAGGCCTGGGCGGCTGCGTTGGTTCTTTTGACTCTGGTGTTGGTAGCGAACGTGATCGCCAGGTTGACCGTCTCCGGGCGGACGGCGCATTAGTGGGTGTCGAGAGATTCAAGCAGGGGCAGGCGATGGCGAGCCGTCTAAGCCCGGTGACTCAGATGACGAATTTAACGCCCAGCAGTATGACCACGGCCCAACAAGCCAGCCAGCCCATTCAGTCTCGAGGAGGGACAGTGGCCGCCGACGACGTGAAGATGCGGGTTTCCGGATTGGACTTCTACTACGGTCCCAAACAAGCTCTTTTTGGCATCGGTCTTCAGATCCTGACGAACCGCATTACGGCGCTGATCGGTCCTTCGGGTTGTGGCAAGTCTACGTTCTTGCGAACCCTAAACCGCATGTACGAGACCCTGCCACACGCCCGGGCCGAGGGCGAAATCCTGTTCGACAATGAAGACCTTCTGGCCATGGACCCGGTGGCCCTGCGCCGCCGGGTGGGAATGGTGTTTCAGAGGCCGAACCCGTTTCCAAAGTCCATTTTCGACAACATTGCCTACGGGCTGCGTGTGAATGGGAGTTATCGCGGGGCGGCCTTGCAGGAGAAGGTCGAGAAGAGCCTGCGGCGCGCGGCGCTGTGGGATGAAGTGAAGGATTCGCTCCACAAGTCCGCGTACGCGCTTTCGGGAGGGCAGCAGCAGCGCTTGTGCATCGCCAGGGCTCTGGCGGTCGACCCGGAGGTGCTGCTCCTCGACGAGCCTTGTTCCGCTCTCGATCCCATTGCCACTGCGAAAATCGAGGAGCTGCTCTTTTCCCTTCAGGACCAATGCACGCAGGTCATTGTCACCCACAACATGCAGCAGGCGGCGCGCGTGGCGGATTACACAGGTTTCTTTCTCTTGGGCAAACTCATCGAATACAACAAGACGGCGGTGATCTTCAAGACTCCAGCCAAGAAGGAGACCGAAGATTACATCACCGGCCGGTTCGGATAGAGGAGGAAGGCAGAGGCATGGTACGCCATTTTGAAGAAGAACTTGATCACCTGAGAAACCGCCTGCTGGAAATGAGCGGGCTGGTGGAGGACTCCGTTTACCGCAGCATCCAGTCGCTGATTGAGAAGAATGAGGAGGCGGCGCAGCAAGTGCTCCAGAACGAAGCCCGCATCAACCGCATGGAGATTGATATCGATGAGCTGGCGACCAGTCTTTTGGCGCGCGTCCAGCCCATGGCCACCGACCTCCGATTCATTACCGCCGCCATCAAGATCAACAACGACCTGGAACGCATGGGGGATATTTCGGTGAATATCGTGCGCAGGACTCTGGCCCTGATGCGCGAGCCCTTGCCGAAAGAACTGGTCGACATTCCCCACATGGCGAGCCTTGCCCAGTCGATGATCCGGAAAAGCCTGGATGCCTTCGTCAAGAAGGACGCCGAACTGGCACGGACCATCCTTACCTCCGATGATGTCATCGATCAACTGCGCGACGCTGTGTACGAAGAGCTGATCGGCGTGATGGAGCAGGATTCCAGCTCGGTCCGCCAATGTATCAACCTGATGTTCATTGCGCGTGCCTTGGAGCGACTCGCCGACCATGCCACCAACATTGCCGAAGACGTATTGTTCCTGGTGGAGGGCGTCGAGGTTCGGCACCATGCGGAGGTGCACGAATAACAGGGCGTAGGGGCAGGCCTTGTGCCTGCCCTCCTCAGAGGGCGCCCACGAGAGGCGCCCCTACAAGCATCCAACCCGCAGCAGCCCAATGCATCCAATACTTAGAGCGAGATGAGCAGGGGACTTTTGCGCCCATTTTCTCTTTGACTCATTTCGACGTTTAATGGTAAAAGGTGAGTTGGGACCAGGACGTCTGAAGACGACTTAGAGCGCTAGGGCCGGGAGTCAGGTAATGGAGCGAAAGTTTCTCTGGATGTCGGCAACGGGGTTGGGCTTACTGCTTTTCGCGCTGCCGGCTTGGGCACAGCAAGAGCAACCACAACCGCAGCAGCCTGAAGCTCAACAACCCGCCGAGAATGCGACGGACAACGCTTCCGACAACCCCACCCCGAACGAGAACGAGATCACGATTCCTGAAGGGACGGAATTCAAGCTCCAGCTCCACTCCTCGGTTAGCTCCAAGACTTCCCGCGCCGGCGATAGGATTTTGACCACCTTGCTTGATCCCGTGGCGGTCGAAGACCAGGATGTTCTGGCCAAAGGCACGCGGATTGACGGGCATATTGCCGAGGTGAAGGCCGCCGGGCGGCGTGGAAAAGGCGGCGATCTGTCCCTGGTTTTTGACACCGTTGAGCTGCCCAATGGCCAGAGGCTAGCGATCACCGGTTCACTCACCGAAGTCTTTTCGAGCGAGGGCGGAAGTGATCCCAATGTCGGGCCGGAGGGCGATTTGAAGGGAGGCGGAGCCTCCCGCAAGAAGCAAGCGGCCATTATCGCCGCCAGCACCGCGGTGGGCGCAGCCGGCGGGCTCGGCACGGGCATTGCCGGGGCCGCCGCAGGCCTGACTTTGGCAATCCTCCTTCCTCATGGCAAACAAGCCTCCTTGGCGGCGGGCTCGCTGATCGGTATGCGGCTCGACCGCGACGTTACCTACACACTGACGCCACCCCCTGAGTCGAAATAGGCCGAGACCCTGAATCCAGACGCGCGTGCCGGTGTCGGGGCGGTCTTGTGCCCGCCCGCTGTGGAGCGGGGGTTTCGCCCGCGGTGGAGTGGACATTTTACCCGAGAGTTGTGTCACGGCCATTCCTTCGCTCCGCTCGGGACAGGCTCTGCCTTCGCGTTGTGGCACGGCCATCTTGGCCGTGAATCGGCACGGGCAGGATGCCCGTGCCACAGCGGGCGGGACCCCGACAGGTCGGGGCAGGCTGCCCGCACCACGCCTCATCTGCGCACCCCCTCTGCGGCCGGTCCTTTGTTTTCATAGACATTCTCGCTTTGTTCCGGCGATTTTGGTGTTTGGGCGTCGTTCTCCTCTGCCGGACTTTCTGTCCGAGCGTCCAGCCCCACGACCTTGCTCAGTTCCTCCGCCGCACGGTCGCCCGGCTCATTGCCGGGAGGGCTGGCCTCCGGAAGCGTAGGGGCGGTTCGCGAACCGCCCCTACAACGCGCATGTTCTTGGCGCAGGGTCAGGAGAATCCTCACCTTGCGGTCGATCGCCCGGTCCAGCGCCATTTCCAGGCGCAGCACCATGTTCGCAGCCTCGTTCTCCGGAGCGAGGCACGAGTCCCGGGCAATCGCGTCTTTCTCCTCCTGCGCCTTCATCTCGTCCGCGAACGCCGCTTCCACCGCCGCGATCTGCTCCTCCAGCAGGCGCTCGAGTTCCTGGTAGCGGGCCTCCATCCCCGCCTCGCCCCCGAAACTCTCCTCCACATACTTGTCTAGCTCTGCCTGGTCCTGCTGATCGTGGAGGTACGCCCAGTCCATGAAGAGCCCCAGCAGGTGGCCGATCTGCCGGGGCCGCCACCCCAACTCACCCTGGTAGTAGCTCTCGATCTGCTTCCGCTGGGCGCGCGGGAAGTACCGCCGCCGGACCTGCTCGCGAATCACCCCCCAAAGCGAAATCAGCATGCGCAGCCGCACGCAGGGGTGGGTGGGCTTGGGCAGGTCGAACGCCACCGCCTCGCACTGGGAGGGTTCGAAGGTAACGTCAGCGAGGGCCCGGGCGAGCGAGCGCCGCTCCGTCTCGACGCTCTCGAGAGCGTCTCGCATCATGCCCGTCACCATGCGCTCAATCCGGTTGCGCCGCCAGTAGAGCTTGCCCAAGTCGGCGATTTGGTGATCCCAGAAGGCGTCGCCGGGGCCGTAGGCGGTGGCGAGTTCCCGCTGCAAGGCTGCATACCGTTCGGGATCTTCGCCCAAGGCGCGCATGACGGCGGCTTCATTTTCGGGCGCGGCATCGCAGCCGTGCTTGACTGCGTTCATTTTCATTCGCTCTTTGCCGGCCTCGCTGCGGGGCCCGGTGGAGCATTGCGAATTACGCCGAGCGGCGTCGAGCCGCTGGGGAGTAAGACAAGTTGATTTACGTATGGACATAGTAACTCCATGAATCGGAAAGTTGGGAGCAGGGGCGGCAGGCGAGCCGTCCCCACGCGAGCTGAGACGGACGTTCACGGCCCTTAAAGGTTACCAGACGGGCCAATTATTGTCAATAGCAAACTAGTAATCTAACACCTTTCGGCACTTCGTGCCGGGTTGGTAGGGGCGGTTCGCGAACCGCCCCTACACGCGCACTTGGCGCATCCATGGAGAGTAGGCGTGAAAGAGCCCAGAATGTGTCATCCTGAGCGCAGCGAAGGATCTCTGCAGTTGTTCGTGAGCCGCTGAACCTTAGATAACTGCCGAGATCCTTCGCTCCGCTCAGGATGACAGGCGGCTGGTCTTGCTACGCGGCTGGCGCAGGGCGAAGCCCTGCGTGGCGTGGAACTGGAATGAACAGAAACCGCAGAGCTGCACTCCGCGCGAGCCCTGTCCTTCGATAAGAAGGGCACCTGACCCTTTCTCCTCCTGACCAGGATTGGGAAATCAAATTCGGATGGGGTCCACCTTGACCTTGATATGTGGGACGTTTAAGAAATCCCGTTGCCACTTCTCCAGATACTTGCGGCTAAAGGCGGGCAACTCTTCGCGACGGTACTCCTGGAGCACTCTTCGATATGTGGCGAGAGCTTCGGCAACACTGAAATTTAGGACGGTACCAAATCCTTCCAACGATCGAATCGGCTGAAACGTTATTTCGCCCTTTCCAATGGAGATGTGCCCTTCGTAGCTAGAGGCATGCATAGCTTGGGACGACGTTGAGTAAAAGATTATGTATTGAGTCAATTTGCCTACGTCTTCCGAAAGCTTTCTCAAGTTGGGAGGCCCCAAGGGGACGTACCATGCGGGGTCATACTTTCGCCTGTTCAAGAACCTGTCGAACTCCGCGCTTACTGCAGCGAACGTGGATGTGGAAAGTAGCCTTTCGATTTCCGTGAGCTGTTCCTGCGCTTGGCGCGCGACCTCTTCGCCTACCTGTATCCCTGACTTGTTGATGGCGTCCATGAACTTCTTGGATTCGGCTGAACCCACCTGAACTCGTCTAGCCCAAAGGCGCTTGCGTCTCAGATTGTGGACGTAGTAATAGAGGGATTTCTTCTCTGGGTCCGAAAGGAGTATCCAGTCTATGTAAACGGACGACTCAAATAACGCTCGGGTCGGCAATTGGGCGACGTAACATGCACCTTGCGAGAGAAGAAGATGGACGCTGTCAAGCATCGCCACGACCTGGCGGAGCAGGATGGCTAGAACTACGGCGTCCTTCAACCCCCGATCACTGGAGTCGAAGCATCGCGGAATAAGATTGCTACCGTAGCTGACGATGTCCTCAATCAGGGTGCACCAGGGTCTTAAGTCTCGGCTGATGCTTGCGACGACCGTCTCGCGGTCTAGCAGACCTTTGTGCGCGCGCTCAGGAACTTTGATTAGCAAATCTTTCATTTTGCGCCCTCGAAACAAAACGGTACCTGACACCCTTTGCCGGAGTGAACAGAGACCGCAGCGCAGCGCGCTGCGCCAGAAGAAAAGGGTACCTGACACCCTTCCCTCCTGTTCGGACTGTCTCGCCCACCAGTCTTAAGACGGCAAAGAAATACGCTCATCGATTTACCCTCCTGGCCGCCCCTTGGTTCCTGTTGATGGAAGCGGGTAGCCACGGCCAGTGCAGCCCTGACCGTGGGATTCTCTCATGCCCGATGCCCCAGCGGCAACCGCACGTCGTCAATCGGGATGGGGCACGCCGCTACCTTCGCCTTGTCCATAGCAAAACTCTTGTAGCTCGACCGTCGCCCCCGAAAGTGACCCCAGTTTCTCCATGTACGGCGATATACATTTAATTGTATACTTGGTTGTGGCTTTGCTGGTATAGTCGTTCTCGTGACCCACCAAGTGCAAGGGCCCCATTTCGCAACCGTCGTTTGGGAGGGCGACTCCAGAGAGGTTCTCCAGACTTTCCCGGAGGGAGTTAGGCAGAACCTGGGATTTCAGTTGTGGCAATTGCAGCAAGGCGAAAGGCCGTGTGATTACAGACCGCTTTCCTCGATAGGTACGGGGGTTTTTGAACTGCGAGATGAAGATGAAAGAGCTTGGTATCGAGTCGTTTACTTGTCGCGGATAAATGAGGTGATTTACGTTCTTCACTGCTTCGAGAAGAAAAGCCGCGGCATGCCAAGAAAAGAATTCGAGAAGGCGAAGCAGCGGCTCAAAGCAGTAAAGGCACGCTGGGCGGAGGAGAAGAAACGTGAAAAGCGCGGGTAACAAACCAACGCACGTAACGCATGGCAACGTGCTCGATGATCTTGGCTTTTCGCCGGAGCATGCCACAGCGCTAAAATTCAAGGCCGAGTTGTATCAGGCAATCCTGAGGTGCGCTAAGAAGTATCCACCAAAGGACCTGCAAATAATCCTCGGAGAGCCTCAGCCGCGTGTGAGCGAACTGCTGAACGGGAAGATTGCCAACAAGAGCGTCGACAAGCTGCTTTATTATGCAGGACGCTTGGGCATTGAAGCCAAGGCCAAATTCACGCAGACTTACAAAGAGGTGGTTGAGAAAGAGTTGGCACTGGCCGACTAATGTCGACGAAACTCCGGCGATTCCGCCCCGTCACGGTGTTGTCCGCAACTCCTCGCGGATCACACGCCGCAGCGTTTCCTCGATGGTAGGCTTCTGCGCACCCTCGATATAGGCGCGCAGCGCGTTGTTGATGAAGGTTTGATAGTTGCCGCCCCCGGCGCGCTCCACCGCGTCCCGGAAATATTCCAGAATATCGGCGTCCAAGCGGATCGCGATGCGTTCCTTGCCGGGTGGAACACGCAGCACCGGTCCGCGCTTTCCTTTACGGAAGTCGTAGGTTTTCATCCTTGTGCCGCCTACTCCTTAAGTTCACGGGGTTCAGCGGGCCGCGCGGAAATGGGCGTACACTTGTATGTACAGAGAGTCAAGAGCCAGTGGCGACCGTCAGAAGAGGTACTTCAAGGCGAATTGGATGAGGCGTGGAGCGACCGAGGTTTGAGTGATCACGCCGAAGTTTGCTGTGCCCAGCGTCGTGCCGGGGTTGCTGAACTGGGGATGGTTGAGGGAGTTGTAGAATTCAATGCGAAAGGCGAGTTCGGCGTCTTCCCGCAGGCCGCCCACCACGGTCGTCTTTCCCAGCGAAAAGTCGGTATTAAGCTGCGGCGGCCCGTCGAGGAAACTCTGCCCGGTGTTGCCGTACCCGGTTGCACCATCGGAGCCGATGGCGGGGGGAGAACACAATGCCGGCGTATTGATCCAGCCGCCCAGCCTCGATTCCAGGCTGCCGGCGGTGGCCACGGAGGCGAGGGTTCGACCCGGGCAGAGAGTGACGGTCGAGGGAGAGGCTTCACCATAGACCGTGCCGCCGTTCGGATCGGTCAGAGTCAGCGGCAATCCGCTTTGCAGAATGACAATTCCGGTTGTAAACCACCCGTTCAAGAGTTTGGCTGCCGCGCCGGCGTTGTAGAGGCGATTGGGGAACTGGTAATCGAAGTTGGTGACGCTCCGGTGGGTGCGGTCAAAGGTGGCGCGGGCCCAGTTCCCGGCGAGATAATTCAGGTCGTTATAGATGGCCGTGTCGTTCATGGCCTTCGACAAGGTATAGGCGGATTGAAAGGTCAGGCCGTGGGAAATCTGCCTGCGGAGAGTCGCCTGGAGGCCGTGATACCAGGACTCACCGGCAAACTCGCTGTCCGTCAACGCGGAGGGGGTCTCTCCCAGGTACGGAACGCGCTGCCCGGCGTTGACGGCGGTGTTGGTGGTGATGCAGTCTGTAGGCTCAACCATATAGCCGCAATTCACGGGGCGGGCGGGACTGGCCAGCAGGGGCTGGTTGAGGCCCACGCCGATCAGCAGATTGTCGCCGTACGATCCCACGTAGCCAACGTCAAAGGTGAAGGCGCTGGGCAGCGTGGTTTGGATGCTCAGATTCCATTGCTGGAGCCGGGGAATTTTGTACTCGGGGCCGGCGATCCGGTCAGAAAGCTGGGAAGATGGGGTGCGGGGAACGAAGCCGAGGGTCGTGGTCGGAAACGGCTTCTGGAGGTCCGACTGGCCGTTGGCGGCGTCGGTATTGGTGAATCCCTGCGCAAACGGCGCCGCGGTGAAGAGGGGCGCGTTTCCGGCGTTGCCGCTTGATGCCGGCGCCTGGAAAAACCAGCCGTAACCGCCGCGCACCGCGGCGCGCCCGGCTGCTCCGAACGGCTGCCACGCAAAACCCAAGCGGGGCGCGAACTTCCCAAGCGGAGTGCCGTTCTGATAGAAACTGCGAGTCGCGCTGGTCCACACACCCGTGGGCGGCGGCCCAAACGGCGCGCCCGTGTAAGGATTGATCAGGGCAGGATGGTAATTGGCCGCCACCACGTCGCCGGCCAGAGTTCCCGCGAGCGGCGGAATCGGCGCTTCCTTCAAGAGAGACGGCCACACGTTGCCGATCTCTCCGGCCTTGTCGGACGAGGGTCCCACATACTCCCAGCGCAGGCCGGCATTGAGCGCGAGGCGCGGCGTCACCTTGAAATCGTCCTGAGCGAACCCCGCCCCGTAATAGTGCCGGTATTGGTACTGCACCTCGCCGTTCGGTCCCACTCCTTCGTTAGCTCTTACGGTTTCGATGTTGCTGCGGCCGCCTGGGCTTTGATTGTCTGTGGCGCTCAGGCCCACCAGCAAGTCCTCAAACGTTTCGAAGGTGATCTTGCCGCGCGCGGCGCCGGTGTCCAGCCGGTCGTTGTGTTGCAAAAGGAAAACTCCGCCCACCCGCGCATTGTGCCTTCCGTGAACCAGGGAGAGATTGTCTGCCCAGGCGAGCGTGTTCGTGAGCATGGAGAAATCGTTCGCGCCATTGCCGAAAAAGCGGAAAGTTCCCATGGGGCCCAGCATGGTGACTTCCGGGGGAAAAGGGAAAAACCGGTCCACGGGGGTCATGCCGAATGAATCCGCATCGGGCGTGCCGACGCCGCGGGCTGTCTGAAGAGTGCGCGTGTAGGCAAACCGCGCTTCATTGGCCACCGTGGGCGTTAGCAGCGAGTTCAGCTTCACGGAGAGCGCCGCGTCCTCCGCGTGAAGCGCTTGGGGAGAGCCGGGGCCGGGAATCACCGGGGTGACGGTCGCCCCGCCCGGCGCTCCCAGAGATCGACGCTGGTGAATTCGTGAAAAAAAGCCGCGCCATGACAGGGTGTTGACGGATGAGGCGAGAACGTCGCTGTTGGCGACGAGGTGATCCTCGTTGTAATAAGAGGGAAAGCTGAAGGACGAGAAACCCATGCCCGCATTGCTGCCGGACGGGAGGATCGTCTGGGGGACTGGCATCAGGTATGAGCCATCGGGCAGCGTGGTTTGGAGAATGCGCAGCGCCACCGGATTGAGGGGAGCGGTCGTGGCGGTATTCTGGTTCGCGCAGTCCAATTGCTTCCCGCCCGCGAAGGTCAGATAGCGCGGGTCCGGTTGGCCCGCATCCGGGCCGCTGGTCAGCAGATGATTGGCCGGGCAGAACTCGGCCGCCAGGGTCGCCGCCGACCGGTCGCTGGTCAGAGGAGGAAGGATGACCGTGGCCACGGAGGTCGGGTCGAGCCCGTTCACCTGCCGGGTTCCCTGGTAGGAGCCGAAAAAGAACCACTTGTCCCGGAGCACCGGGCCGCCCAGCGAAAGTCCGAACTGATTTTGCTTCAGATTCGGCTTGGGCTGTCCGGTGGCATTGCGAAAGAAGGCGTTGGAATTGAAAATGTCGTTGCGCACGAATTCCCAGGCGGTGCCGTGATACTGCCTCTCGCCGCCCCGTGTTATCACGTTGGTGCTGGGGACCATGGCGCCATAGCCGGCGTCGAACTGCGAGGTCTGGATTTTGAACTCGGCGATGGTGTCGGGATTGGGGACGGTGCTGGGGGCGTAGGCGCCCTCGATGGCGTAGCTGCCCGCGGTCGTGCTCCCGTTCACGTTGACCGTCTGGGTTCCTCTGCCCAGCGTTCCGGCATTGTTCACGTCCGCGACGGTGCCCGAAGACATGGAGAGAACCTGCGCAAAGTTGCGGGTGGTCAGCGGCACGCCGGTGATCGTCTTGTGATCCACCAGAGTGCCAGTCGACGAGGCCGACAAGCTTAGGCGGCAGTTGCACTCGACCGTCTCGCGGGAATCCCCGGCTTCCAGGCTCGCGTCCAGCATGGGAGCTTCCGAAACGCTCACGGTCATTGAGGAGACTAGCGCGGTCTTGAATCCGGGTGCAGAAAAGCTCACGCGGTACGTCCCGGGGAGAAGCAACGAGAAGCGATAGCTGCCATTCTCTCCCGAGATCAGGGTGAGAGTCTGATTTGTCGCGTTGTTCGCGAGCACGACGGTTGCGCCCGGCACGGGTTGGTTCGCGCTGGTGATGGTCCCGCCCAGCGCCCCTGTGGCGTCAGACTGCGCGCACAGAAGACTGACGGACGCTATTATCCAGAGAGCGACGAGCGCCGCGCCGAGGAAATGCCGCCTCCCGCCAAACTCGACTGAGAACCGACTGCCGTGCTTTGTGAAATCAACGATATGGCGCGAATGAGATGTCATTAAATATCCGGCTTAGAACTCTACCACGGGATCCAGGCTCCTGCTCTGATAATGCTTGTGCGAAGGCACCTTGGAGTGCGGTAGCGCCAGCTACCGCCTTTCGTTCGAATACTAGGGCGGCAGCTTCGCTGCCGCACTCCAAGGCGCTTCGCGCATTTTCATGGTTTCCGCGGGGGCGGCTTCAGGTGGGCGACTTCGGGAAGCTGGAGGAGTTGGGAGGCGGGCTCCAATTCCACATCGTCGCGGACCAGTGCCGGCAAAAACTTGGCGAGCGCGGCGATGGTCGTCGGGTAAGGGTGACCGATGGCCAGCGCCGCTCCCTGTTCCTCCAGGACGCGCCGAAACTCGCGGAGCTGGCCGAGTGTGTAGGGCACACTCTGGGTATCGTCCAAGAAAACGGAACGATAAAAGGCCGGAAGGCCTTGCCGGCGGGCTGCGTCGAATGCGACGCTCGAGGCGGTCGTCCGGCTATCGATGAAGAAGAGGTGTCGCCCGGCGAGCGACCTCATCACCGCTGCCATCAAGCGGGGATCGGCGGTGGCGCGCGAACCCATGTGGTTGTTGACGCCGGCCGCCTGCGGGACGGAAGCCAAGTCCGAGTCGATGACATGTTCGATCTCGAGGCGGTTCATCCCCACGCGGATATCTGCCGTCCCGGGCGGGGCGTGAGGACTCGGCATCGGCTCCATCGGCAGGTGAAGAATCACTTCGCGCCCGGCGTGCTGGGCCTCCCGTGCGGTTTCCGCGGAGTCGCTAAGATGCGGAAGAATCGAGAAGGTGAGGGCATACGGCAAGGCCAGAAGTTGGCGCGGCTTCTCGAGATTGGCCCCGAGGTCGTCAATAATAATCGCGGCGTGAAGGAGGCGCGGGACCTCACGAATCGTCCAACGCGAGACCGCCTTCCGATTGTGTGACAGGCGGATATCAGCGACCCGCAATCCTTTCCTGCTCCTGGTTTCATCGACGGAGACATCCAGGTGGTTTTCCCGAGCCTGGCGCTCGAGAGCGCCCACCACCGCGGAATAGACCTCGGACCCGGCTCGCGCCTCAGGAGGCGGCGTAGGGCTTACGGCAAAACGACCCATGTATGGCGTGATCCAGACTTGAGATCGTCCGGCCTTTTCGATGGAGCGCTCGAGTTTTCGCGTCAGTTGCTGATGGTCCGCTTCGCGCCCGGGGGAGGAGACAGGTTTTGGTTGGCGGTTACAGCTCAGGGCACTGACCGCGACGACTAGAAGAGCAGCAAGCTTCAGTTTTGATGCTTGTCTGCCGTGAGGAACGAGATTCAAGGGAAGAGGCTAAATGAAGATCGTGGTGGCAACCTTTGCGGTTGCTTCAGGGCGGCCACAAGGGCCGCCCCTACAACTATCAGGCGGCCGCAAGAGCCGTCCCTACGCCTATCCGGCGGCCACAGGGGCCGCCCTTACAATGATCGAGGTCAGCAGCCTTGGCAGGCGCCGAGGGATGCGTCAGGATTTCGATCGCCTTACGAAGCTGCAAATCGTCCTTACCGCCAAAGTGTTCGGGGTTCTGCAGATCCTCTTCCCCTTCGGCTTCAGGCATGGCGACCTCCGCGGTCTGGACAACGCTGGGCGTGACGCCGTTGTCGTTGATCGATTTCCCGTCCGATCCGTAGTATTTCGCCACCGACAGCAAGAGCGCTGAGCCGTCGCCCACCGGAATCAGTTTCTGAAAGACTCCCACGCCAAAGCTGCGCACGCCGACCACTTCGCCGCGCTTGTTGCCCAAAACGGCGGAAGCGACAAGCTCCGCGGGCCCGGCGGTGGATTGGTTGATCAGCACTGCCAAGGGGAGATCACACACGCCGTCGGTGGCATGGGCAGTAATATCCTGCCGAGGATAGCGCTGGCCGGAGAGATAGGTGATCAGGCCTTTGCCGAGGAAGAGACTGGCCGTATCAATGGCTTCTTGCACGTCGCCGCCAGCGCAGTTTCTCAGGTCCAGAATGATTTTATGCGCGCCGTTCGACTGGAGTTCTTTGATCTTCGCCGCAATCTGCCTGGCTTTGCCTTTTTCAAAAGTCGAAACACGCAGATAGCCGTCGCCGTCCTCCAAGAGCTTGGCCACCACGGGCGGATAATTCGGAAGGGTGCGAGTCAAGGAAATAGGCTCCGGCTCGCCCCGAGCTTCCCGTACCACAAAAACCTTGACCGTGGTGTCGGGCGCACCGGCCAACAGGCGCTCAATCTGCAACACGGAGAGTTCACGGGTGGGGCCGGCTTCCACACGATCGACTAAGTCGCCGGCCCGTATGCCGGCTTTCTCCGCCGGGCTGCCCGGCAGCACGGAGACCACGGTGACGTAGCCGCTCCGTTTGGAGAGGTAAATGCCGACACTGGCCGGGCCTGGGTCCGGATGCTCCTGGTAGACTTTATACTCGGCGGGCGTGAAGTACGTGCTGTAAGGGTCCAGGGCCTCGAGAAGGCCGCGAATCGCGCCGTCCGTTACCTTTTTGAGGTCGGGCTCGGTCACGTAATCCATGTTAATGCGGTTCAAGACTTCGCTGTACACACCCAGATCGCGATAGGTTTTCTCCGAGTTCGAGTCACTCTTGCCAAGCAATCCTCCGAGAAAGACATAGAGGACTAGCAGACTCGAAATCGAAACTAGTGTAATCCGTATGCGGTTAGTCATTACCTAGAAAACTCCTTCAGCCGTTGGGTTACAAGGACCCCTACTCCGCCAAGTATAGCACGGCAATTGATTGGATGCATTCCGGGGTCCCGAAGTCACCCGAAAAACAGGAGTCAGGGGTCGGGATTCGGGATTCAGGCCGTAACGGGGCGGCGGCCCAACCGCAGCGATGACAGTCAGGATTCGTCACCCCCGCGGAAGCGGGGGTCTATTGTCAGTCCGCGAATCAATGGATTCCCGCTTACGCGGGAATGACGTGATATTCGACGGCGGCGGGACACGCCATAGCGTGCCCCCTACTCGGGTGCGGAGAGAAGTAACCCCGCAATCGGGCTTGACTCATGCCGTGAAATCTCGTTTTAGAACGCTAATGCTTTGCGGTTTTGCCCTGAATCCCGAATCCTGGATCCTGAATCCTTCTTCCTTTCGGCGCCTGAATCCTGAATCCTGAACCCTGAATCCTGGATTTCAGCAGCGCGATTTTGCGCGTGGTCCGCTTGCCGAGCTTCTGGTTTAGGAAGCGTCCTTTGCTCATGGCTTTGATTCGACACCTTTTGCCGGGACATCCTGCTTCGCAGGAGTCAGAAACGTCCCCGAGATCCGGTCATGCCAGGTGAGACTCTCGCCGTCCACCAAGGCCCAAAAGAAACCCAGCAGGAAGGCCGAGAGCGACACCAGGTACCCAAAAGCGCGTAATAAGGATTCGCGGCGGTCGGGTGGCCAGCCTTCCATGTTCCGGGCTTCGATACCCATCCAGGACTGGCCCGGTGTGGAGGCGGTCAGTGCGGTGAACATCCCGAAATACGACCAAATAAAGATGGTTGCCATGCCTGCCATGACAGCGAGGTTGAGAGGGCCCAGCCGGAGGTGGCCGCCGGCGAACCGAAAAATGAAAGCAAACAGTCCCGCACTCAGCAGGAGAAGCAGTCCGTCTATCAGCCCGGCCAAAAACCTGGGGCCCAAAGAAGCCACTTGAAAAGCTTCCTCTTCGAGTTGCGAGGCAGGCGATGGAGCTTCAGACTCGGCGGGCCCGACCACGATCTCCAGTCGGCCGCTGGAGTCGGGTTCGAGCTCGAACTCCTCAGCTCGAGGCCGCGGTGAATCGGGAATCTCAAATACCTCGTCACCTGGTTCCCGAGTCTCTCCGTCGGAATAGAGCGCGTCGTCCTCAAGCGCAGCCGGAGGACCGATTTCAGCGTCGATGCGCTGGGAGTCCTGCGGGAACTCGATAAACCTCTCCACATCCGGCTCGTAGGCCGATTCCGTTTCGCTCCGCTCGAATTCAAAATCCAGGTTCTGCTCCGGAGGAGGCTCGTTCCGCAATTTCGCACGACGCTCGCGAAAGCTCAGGACACGATCGGAAACCTCCTGCCTCCAAGCCGTCCGCTGTGGCGAGCGCGCAGAAGATGCTGCCGCCGCGCCTTCGCGACGCTCGGGCTCAAATCCCAGGTCGAGATTGACTGCCACGGGTCGAGCGTCCGGCGTTTTGCCTGGGGCAGCTTCAGCCGGGCTTAAAGCCGGGTCCAAAGAAACGGAAGCTGGGTCCCTGACCGCGGTTTCGTCTGGAATTTCCGCGGCGGCTTTACCAACGGGCGGGGAGGGTCCAAGGCCTTGTTCCGCGCCTTCGGTCGCCGGGCTGGCTGGGGGGGGCGGCATCTTGGCGGGCGCTGCGGGCAGAAGACTGGCGCCGCACATGTTGCATTGTGTGAGTTCAGGGTAGCTGAATGCACCGCACTTAGAGCATTTCACCACGAGCTGAAAATCCTCTGGGCAGCGTTATACGCCCTCTAGCGCATCTTAGCAAATTGATTCGTTCCGGCAAAGCTGCTTCGGGTAGAATAAAGCCTCCGTGCTCGCTCATGGACACTCGAAACATTTCATTTTCCTTGCGGAAGCCTAGCGCGCGTGTCGTTCTGTTCTTACTGCTCGCATTGGCCACGCCTTGGGCCGCCTCCGCGCAACAGCCGCCATCGGCTCCCGTGAAGTTGCAGAGTTCCGACAAAACCCTCAGCATTCGCGCGGATTCCCAGGATCGAGGCAAAGACGTGTCTCGCCTGCGCGGGCACGTGGAAGTGACCTATCGCGGCATGAAGCTGACGGCGGACGAGGTGACCTACAACGAAGCGTCGGGAGAAGTGGTAGCCACCGGTCATGTGCTCTTCATCGATGCGAGGAGTCACATTGTTGCCGGTGAGGTTCATTACAACGTGCGCAGCGAGGTGGGGTGGTTCTCAAACGCCAACGGATATATTCACACCAGCACACGCCCGAGGCCGCGGCCGGTCTCGAGCGACAATCCCTACTACGTTCAAGCGGACCGGTCGAAGGTGCTCTACTCGCAGAACCCCCTGTATTTCCAGGCAAAGGAAATGGACCGTGTGGACGAAGATACTTACACGGTGAGGCATGGCAGGTTTACGACCTGCGACTGCGAAACCAAGGGATGGTCGTTTTCCGCCAGCGAGGCCAGGTTGGAGCTGGACGACAAGGCCATCGCGCGGGATTCCGTGATCCGATTCCTGGGCGTCCCAATTTTCTACTTTCCTTTTGTGGGTGCCTCCATCGCCCGCCGGCCTCGCCACACCGGCTTCCTGCTTCCGGAATTCAGCAATTCTTCAATCAAGGGCACTATCATAGGCGCGGGCTTTTTCTGGGCGATCAGTCCCAGTATGGACTTGTTGCTCGGTTTACAGAATTACAGCCTCCGGGGGCTTGCCCCACGGGCGCAATTCCGCGCCCGCCCCACCCAGGACACTAAACTCACGGCGGATTTTTTCGAGGTCAACGACAAAGACAAGGTTCGCCAAAACCGCGCGCCCGGCGAAAGCCTCAAAGTGGTGGGGGATACTTTGGATCTTCCCTGGGGATTCCGCGGCGTCGCGGATGTCGATTACGTTTCCTCGCTGGCCTTCCGTGAAACTTATTCGCCCAGTTTCACGGAAGCGGTCAATTCTGAGGCGCACCAGGCCGGGTTCGTGACCAAAGACTTCCAGGCTTACAGCCTCAACGTTTACGCATCGCGCTACCAGGATTTCCTATCCGCGCAACCGCTGTATCAGTGCCAGGGAAGCCAGTGCCAATATGTGCCGGAGAACTCCGTGAGCATCGGGCAAACGCCCCAGTTTTCGTTTCAGGGGATGGATAAACAAGCCGGCGATAGCCCTCTCTACTTTTCTTTCCAGACCTCTGCCGGGGCGGTCGGACGTAGCGAGCCAGGCCTTGACCTCCCCTCACTCTCGAGCCGATTGGACCTTCATCCCGAGGCGACCCTGCGCCTGCCGGAATTCTGGGGCTTCCACCTCACTCCGTCGGCAGGAGTCGATGCGGCGCGGTACGGAATCAGCCTCGACCCCAACCGCGAACCCCTGGACAGGCTGCTGGGCGAATTCTCGCTCGACTTGCGTCCGCCTTCGTTTGAGAAGGTCTTCTCCAGATCGCTTCGGCATCGGCGCTTTAAGCATGTGATCGAGCCGGACATCACCTATCGTTTGGTAAAAGCCAGGAACCCCGGAGAGCTTGCGGACGTGGTCCGGCACGATGATCTGGACATTCTTTGCCAGACTAATGAGATTGAATACTCGGTAACCAATGTTATTCTGGCTCGCAAAGACGCTCCTGCGGGCACAACCGATCCACCCCAGGCGCAGGAACTATTCTCCTGGCGCATTGCGCAGAAGTACTATTTCGACCCCACCTTCGGCGGCGTCCTGGGGCAGAACAATCCCCTTGTGTGGGAACCTACCCTCTCCCTTACGGGGTTTCACTTTATTCCGGGGAGGCGTCTGTCTCCGGTTGTCTCCGATCTGAAGGTGGCCCCCTTCTCGTTTTACGACACCGAGCTGAAGCTGGACTTAAGTCCCAATGGTCAGGGTATTCTTGACGCCGGCATTACCTCTCACGTCCGGCACGGGTTTTACGGGCTTGCATTTACCGATTTCTATATTAACAAAAATACTTATATTAGCCTTCTGAGTGGCACGAACAGTTCCGTTGAGGCGGCTGCCGGGAACGGTTCTGCCCCGACGCCCCTGGCGGAGCAACTCCTTTTGCCGCCTCGGTCTCCAAGCAGCACTCCTGCAACGGCCACGACGTCTTACCATCTCTTGAACGCCCTGGCGACCTTCGGGGACTTTAACCGCAAAGGGTTGAGCGGCGCGCTGGGCGTGAACTACAATCTAGTTCAGAAGATCGCGGCGGGTGGAGTCGGCCAGCTCAGCTATAACTTCGGGTGCTTTGGGATCAACCTCGAGTACCAGCGGTATTCATTAACCACCCTGCGCGTTGAGAACATCTACCGGGTGGCCATCTCACTCGCGAATGTAGGGACGTTTGGGAACTTTAAACCACGCGACCGGTTGTATTAGCCGTTTATAGATCGGACAACGGCGTCATTTGGACTGGCACTCAGTTCGCTATCCCCGTCATTCCCGCGAAAGCGGGAATCCAAGGCGGGGAGACGCGTGCCTTAAGCGTGGCCCGTTGGATTCCCGCTTTCGCGGGAATGACAGCGGCCTGGCGGGCGCGCTGGGCGAGACGCCAAAGGAGGTCCCATGCCTTTCCCCACTCATCGACCCCGCCGCTTGCGGCGGACTGAAACCCTGCGCGCACTGGTGCGGGAGAGTAAGCTCAGTGTGCGGTCGCTTGTTTACCCGTTGTTTGTCTGTCCCGGATCGAAGGTGAAGGACGAAATCAAGTCCATGCCCGGGAACTACCGCTGGTCGGTTGACCTGCTGGTGGAGGAGTGCAAGTCGGCGCATGACCTGGGCATTCCCGCCGTAATTCTCTTCGGCATTCCGGAGAGCAAGGACGACGTTGGCTCCGGCGCTTACGACCCCGACGGCATCGTGCAGCGGGCGGTGCGGGCGATCAAGAAAGAATTGGGGAACTTGCTGGTGATCTGCGACGTTTGCCTGGACGAATATACGAGCCACGGTCACTGCGGGCTCGTTCGCGACGGGGAAGTGGACAACGACTCGACTCTGCCGCTGCTGGCCAAGACCGCGGTGACCCAGGTGGAGGCCGGGGCTGACATCGTTGCTCCCTCCGATATGATGGACGGCCGCGTGGCACGCATTCGCCAGGAATTGGACGCTCGCGGCTTGACCCAGACTCCGATTCTGGCCTACTCCGCCAAGTACGCTTCGGCATTCTACGGACCGTTCCGTGAGGCTGCGGACTCGGCGCCCAAATTCGGAGACCGCAAGTCCTACCAAATGGATCCCGCCAACCAACGCGAGGCTCGGCGCGAGATTGCCTTGGATATCGAGGAGGGCGCAGACATCATCATGGTGAAACCAGCGCTTCCGTACCTCGATATCATCGCGCTGGCTCGCCGCGAGTTTGATGTGCCCATCGCCGCTTACCAGGTGAGCGGCGAATTTTCTCTCATCGAGGCCGCGGCCAGGATGGGATGGATCGACCACGAACGGACGATCCTGGAAACCCTCACCTCGATTCGCCGGGCCGGCGCGGATATCATCCTGACGTATTACGCCAAGACCGTCGCGCGTTTGCTCGGCTAGCGAGCGGCTCCGCCGCCCCGCTATAACGTGTGGACGAGGGGTGCGCGTCCGGTGAAATAGAACGCGGTCGAGGCAGGAAGCAGTTTCACCCGGAACTGGTTCGTATCGTGGGCTACGGCTCGACGCTCAAACAGGTCGTAGACGACTTCCACTTCTCGAGGCAGGCTGAAGGTTCGATCGCCTCCGGAAACGGCGTGGACGCCCAGGAGTTCTCGAGTTGCGTACAGGACATCCCCCGCTTCGTTGTATAAGTGAACTCCTGAGAAACGTGCGATCCCACGCAGCAGCGCGGCCGGCAGGTTGGGGGCTGCGACGTAGACCGAGGTCCATTCGGGAAATGTCTTGACTCCCATGCCGGGTTTGCAGTTTCCTTGTGAAAAGACCACGTGCCCCAGCACTCGAGCTTCAGGGTCGTTCAGGTAGAAGATCGGACTCAGCTTGCTGTTGGTGCCCCAAGAGAGGTCTTGAGGCAGGCCGGCCGTGACGGGGTGGTCGAAGTCCACGATGTGCATGAGCGGGCCCCAGGGCGTCTCGCCCAAGCCAAAATTGAAGCCCGTCAGGTCGCGCATGTGCTCGAGCGAGGGCCCCTCGTCAAGATAACCGGGCGCGTAGACCCACAACGCCACGCGGCCATCTTTGCGGAGTTCCCGCTGCAACGACTCGCGCCGAGTTTGGTCAAGTTGAAAGCTGTTAAGAAAGACATACAGCTTGTAAGGGCTCAGGCGGCCCTCGATGAAATCCTGTAATAGGAACGTATCGAAAGGCGCGCCGATTCGCGGCAGGCCCCAGAGCCGCTGCTGGAAAATCAGCGGCACGTCCAGGTAATTTCGGTCCGACTCATAGAAGAAGCTCAAGTCATCCAACAGGACGGCGATCTCCGCGGAGGGTGTGCGGTCCGTTTGAAGCAGAAATTCGCCGAGCTCTCGAAAGCTTGCGAGCAATGGCGCGAAGGCCGGCTCTTTGGCCGGATTGATCGACTGGGACAACCACCACATGCCCTGGCCCTGCGTGGCGACGCGAGCAAAATTGCGGCGCAGGATCGCAACGCTTTCCGCAAGCGAATTGACGTGACCGTAATTCGGGTCGGGGCTGATGTGGGTGCGCGTGTCGTCTTCAAGGATGCACAACTTTCCATGTAACCGGGCAGACTCCGTGGGTTGCATCGCCGGCGCGTCGCCCCCGAGGCCTCGATAGCCGTAGCTGTAGGGACAGACCAGAAAGTCGACGTAGGGCGATTCCAGAACCTGCCTTAATCCCAGATGCCCGCTGCGCTGATAAGTTGAGTAGTCGCTGTCCGGCCGCTCGTCGAAGAACCCGCCATTCCAGGCCAGTTCCATCAGGTAGCCGTAGAAAGCCCCCGCCAGTTTCTTGCCGTCGGCGGCTTCTTTGACGGTGCGACAGAAATCGATCAACAGGCCGCTGCTGAGATCCGCAAAGCACCGGTAGTAATCAATGACGTTTCTTTCCCGCGCCGGATCGCGGAAGGTGTAAAGCTTGGCCTGAAGCTGTTGTTCCGCGGAGGGGACATCGGCGGTGTCGAAGCTTATGCTGGGATCATTCCAGGCGGCGCGGAGCGCCGAGAGATCGTCACCATAGTGGCGCCGAAGCCAGAAACGAAAATGGCGGCGCATGGGTTCACTGTAATCTCCGCAGAGCGCAGACATGGAAGTCTCGCCCTTGACCCATTCGCCCGTGTGGCCCGCGCCGGTTTGGAAAGCCGTGACTCGGTCGATGAGCCCGGTGCGCTTGAGGTGGGCGATGAATGCTTTGAGGAAATCCTTGACTTGCCGGCGCCACACCTCCGAGGCGAAGGATTGGCCGAAGGGTTTGCCCTCAGAGGTGATCTCGCATTCGCCGGGATAAGCCTTCATCCACCAGTCGCCCGGCTGCACTTCGAAATTCATGCGCAGATGAAAGCGGGCGTCGGGATCGACCACGATAATGCGCTCGTAGCGGGCCGCGACGGCGGAAAAATCGAAACCGTCCGGGCAGCCCGGCTTGGGCTCGACCCATTCGTAGCCTTTGCCGGCATCGAAGGAGTAGGTGTGGATACCCGCCTTCGCCGCCGCCGCGGCACATTCCGCATCAAGCCAATTTTCAGTTGAGGGAGGGCTGACCCAGCACATTGCGTCAAACGCCGGTTTGCCATTCAAGAAAAGCGTGGGGGTCCCGGTGTGCAGCTTCACCTCGGCGACCACCGGTTGGGTCGCTGTCGCACCGGCAGCCATCTGTCCCGCTGCTTCGGCTCCGGAATACTCCGCCAGCGCGGCAACCGAGGCAGGGATCATCTTCAGCACATCACGTCTTTGCATGGTTTTGCGCTACACGTCCTTCCTAATCGAGCGCGCCCTTGCAGGTGGGCCGTGTGACGCATAGGGAGCTCGAGTAGGGGCACGCCATGGCGTGCCCCTACGGGCAGTTTCATGTCACGTTCTTAGCTCTGAGGTTCGGGAATCTCCCGAATCCAGATATTCCGGTAGCGGACCGGGTGGTTGTGATCCTGCAGCTTCAAAGGCAGCTTGGTTGGAGTCGGCTGGTACGGCTCGTGTTCGCCATCGGTGCGGCCGAGGACGGTGACGTGGTCCTGGACCAGCACGCCGTTGTGAAAAACTGTGACCGTCGCGGCGCGCGTAAGTTTGCCCGCCGCGTCAAATCGCGGTCCGTGGAAAACGATGTCGTAAGTCTGCCACTGACCGGGAGGGCGGCAGGCATTGGCCAAGGGAGCGTACTGACCGTACAGCGCGGAGGCCTGGCCGTCCGGATAGGTTTTGCTCTGATAGGAGTCCAGGACCTGAATTTCGTAACTGCTCTGAAGGTATACGCCGCTGTTGCCGCGGTCCTGATCCACGCCGTGCGGGGGATTGGGCGTGGCCCACTCAACGTGGAGTTGGCAATCGCCGAAAGCCTGCTTCGTCCGGATGTCGCCCTTTCCCGGCACCGTCGCGAAGTACCCTTTTTCGACTTTCCAGTCGGCCGGCCCGCCCTTCTCCGACTCCCAGTTGCTGAGATCTTTGCCGTTGAAAAGCACCACCGCGTCAGACGGCGGCTTTCCCTCTTGGGTTTGGGTGCCTGGCTCACCGGGGGTGACTACGGCGGGCTGGGGCGCGTTGCGGTCGTGCTGCGTGCCCCACGGTGGCAGCGTCAGAGTTGGGGCGGCCGGTGGTTGAGCCGGGGGCGGGGAAGCCTGTTGAGAACAGCTCACGCTCATCATGGCCGACAGGACAATCAGTATTGCGGCCGCTAAACACGCAATGGTAACAACCTTCTTTCTCATCGAGTTCCTCCTCTTTGGAAAACGCTGAACGAAGATGCCAAAAGGCCAGCGAGATTGTACACCAAAACCGGATCGGCGGTTTGCCCTCGTGCCGGGTTTTTTGTCTGTCATTCTGAGCGGAGCGAAGAATCTCTGCAGTACGGCGCCGCTCGACAAGCCGGGAAGGAAACTGCGGGGATTCTTCGCCCGCCAAAAAAGCGGCGGGCTCAGAATGACAGGGACTGAAAGCGTGACTTAGGAGCGTCGACGGCCACAATCTTAGCGATTGAAAAGCGGAATTAGAATCCGCGCAAAGTGGTGCTCTGGCGTTTCGGCAGGCCGGCTTTGGGGATTCGCTTCAAGACCACGTATTCGATACCATGTTCCTTACAGTAGGCGCGTTTTTCCGGCACGTCGCCATCTTCGTTCACGGCGTAGATATCCGGCTTGATGACGGCGATTTCCGGTTCGGCATCCATCCAGCCGTGCCCGGAGGAGATCAGAGCCTGCCGGACGAAGCGCACCGACTGAACCATGTAGCGGCGTTCGTCCTGGGAAAACATCGGATGCCCTTCGCCCTTCAGGAGCCGGATGTTGGCATCGTGCCCTACGACGACATAGAGATCTCCCAGGGCGGCGAGTTCCTCGAAAAACCTGACGTGGCCGGAGTGAAACCAATCGTAGCAGCCGGTCACGATCACGCGCTTTCGTTCAGGTTCCTCGTTCCGTTGGGTCGCGGGCAAAACCGGAAAACCCTTCAGGTTTTCTTTCGTTAAAACGCGATACTCAACGCCGCGTTGGCGGCAGTAAGCCTGCTTCCGCGGATTATCGCTGCCTTCGTCCACAACCCAAATATCCGGTTTGATCCCGCCCGATTGAGGAATGGAATCGCCATCCGCCTGACTCGCTGCCAAGCTTACCAGGCTGACATACCGGTCAGCATCGAGCAGATATAACCGCTCCTCCTGAGGAAACTTGGGAGGGCGGCCCTCCATGGCGCGAACCATCTCGTCCGGCCAAAGGAGCACGTGAAGCTTGCCGAGCTTAGACGCCTCCTCCAACAAACGCACGTGCGCTGACCTGAAATTGTCAAAACTTCCCGTCACTACGACGGTCTTCGCGTCAGCCATGCTTTTTCGAGGACCTGACCTTCACGCGAATTCCCCCCGGCACCGGCTCGTCAGAAACTACGTAAAGGTATCCACCGCCGCAGCCGGAATACATCGCTCCCGCATACCGCGACTGGTAACAACTCAGAATCCCCACGAGGTCCACGGTGATCGTGGGGTGGCGGACGGTGTGGGGTAGAATATGCTCCCAGCACTGCATGCATTCGTTCATTGAGGCGCCCAGCGCCTTGCTGTATTTCCTTACGATGGCGTTAAAGCATCGCTTGCCGGTCTCGCCCAGCCTCCGGATCCATTCCGGATCGAGGTTTTTCTGCCCGAGGGGATTGTAGCCGACGGGGCGCTGCGCCACCGGCAGCATGTAAATCACACTCTCCAGCCAATGCATGACGTCCGGATCATGGTTGGATTCGACTTGGACAGGGAAGTAACCGCCCTCATAGCTAAAATCGTAGTCCAGCCGGTTCACTCCGGGATAAATTAAGCCTGCCATGTCCTGCGAACCTGAGGGCTCCGGCTTGCCCTGGTTCTCGGCCTCGTAAAGCTCCCTAGTCAGTTCCTTGGGATCTCGATCCGGCAGTCTGCCCTTCCACAGCTTGGCCGCCACCTCGCGCGTGCTGGTTGCCATCCCGCAGCGGTCCATGTACCGGAAAGTGGGCTCGAGTCCGACCACCACCATGGACCCCGGCGGAGTGGGATTGAGTCTCGAAACGAACGGCTGATCGATCCAACCGCCCGCAAATGCCATGCGGTAGGGAATTTCACTGATGATCGAAGTAATTTCCGTGGCCAGTTGCACTTGGCAGTCCTCACCACAGAGGCGCTGAGGCACAGAGAAAAGGCCTTTGCTCTTGGATTCTCAGCGCCTCTGCGCCTCAGTGGTGCGAGAAGTTCTCTCGCACCGTGGCTTTGCCGGCTTTTCGATCCTGGTACTGCTGCTCGATCCAGGCATAGGTTTTTGCGAGTCCCTCGCGGAAGGGAGTGGAAGGTTCCCAATTCAGAATCTGTTGAATCATGGTGTTGTCGCTGTTGCGGCCGGCAACCCCCCTGGGGGCATTCAAATCGTACTTGCGGTGCAGCTTGATCCCACCAATTTCTTCCGCAATAGTGACCAACTCGTTGATCGCGATGAGCTCGCTGGAACCGAGGTTGAGGGGAGTTGCGATGAGGTTATCGCAGTGCATGATCTTGTCGATCCCCAGCGTGCAGTCGTCGATATACATGAAGCTGCGGGTTTGATTGCCATCGCCCCAGACCACAATTTCCTTGTCGCCCGTGTCCTTCGCTTCGATTACCTTGCGGCAGATGGCTGCGGGAGCCTTTTCCCGGCCGCCATCCCACGTGCCGTTGGGGCCGTAGACGTTGTGGAACCGGGCGATAAAGGTCTTCAAACCGCGCTCCGCCCAATATTCCTGGCAAAACATCTCGGACATGAGTTTTTCCCAGCCGTAGCCCCGCTCCGCCAAGGCCGGGTAGGCGTCTGACTCTTTGAGCGCCCGGGAGTGCGGGTCCTTCTGCAAGTCGGTGTTGTAGGCACAGGCCGAGGAGGAGAAGAAATACCTTTCCACGCCCGCCCGATAAGCCGCTTCGATGAAGTTGGTATTGATCAGGATGCTGCGCAGGCACTCGATTCTGAACCGCTCGATGAAGCCCATTCCTCCCATGTCCGCGGCCAGATTGTATACCTCGACTGCGCCCTCGCAGGCCCTCACACAATTCTTTCTTTCGCTCAGGTCCATGCAGAGGCTTTCAACGCCCGGCACTCGCTGGTACCAGTCCGCCAGCGGTTTCTTATCAATGGCGCGGATTCGGGTAAATCCGCGGTCGTGAAAGTATCGCGTAAGAGCTCCGGCGATGAAGCCGCCTGCCCCGCCGATCACAATCAAATCGTCTTTCTTGGCAGCTTGTTGCGCACTCATGGCCTCTCCTTTTCTACCGCTGACAGCTGAATCCCAACGGTATTCCGAACGACCCAGGCTTGGCAAGAGGATTTGAGGAGGTAGGGGCGGCCCTTGTGGCCGCCCTGGCGATACCGAGAGGGCGGCCACAAGGGCCGCCCCTACAAAGGGCGATGCGATTCAGTGGGCGGTTGCTACCGTTACGGCGGCGGGGAGGCGCGCTGCCATCCACAAATCGAGATAGGGTTTAAGGTCATTGGTCAGGTCGCGGAACTGCTCGAGGGTGAGGGATTGCGCGCCGTCGCTGAAAGCCTTTTCGGGGAAAGGATGCACTTCAACGAGCAGGCCGTCTGCCCCGACGGCCACCGCAGCGCGCGCCAACGCCGGCACCAGGCTGCGCTTGCCTGTGGCATGGCTGGGATCGAGAATCACCGGCAGGTGAGTGAGTTCGTGGAGCAGGGGCACGGCGGCAATATCACAGGTGTTGCGCGTGGCGGTCTCGAAGGTTCTTATGCCTCGCTCGCAGAGTATGACGTTGGGGTTTCCATGAGCGGTGAGGTATTCGGCGGACATGAGGAGTTCCACGATGGTGGAACTCATGCCACGCTTCAGGAGGACAGGCCGGGAACATTTGCCCAGAGCTTTGAGCAAGGCGAAATTCTGCATGTTGCGAGCACCCACTTGCATGATGTTCGCATGCTCGGCCACGACTTCCACGTCCTGCTCGCTCATCACCTCGGTGACGATCGCCAGGCCCGTCTCCTTGCGGACTTTGGCCAGAAGTTTCAGGCCCTCAAGCTCCAGCCCCTGGAACTCATAAGGAGAGGTGCGAGGCTTGAAGGCGCCACCACGAAAAATCTTGGCGCCGCTCGCTGCCACGGCCTGGGCAGTTTCCATGATCTGTTTTTCACTTTCCACCGAGCACGGGCCGGCCATGACGGCGAAATGGTTTCCGCCCACGGCGACGCCATTCACCGGGATAACGGTGCGCTCCTTCTTGAATTCCCGGCTCACGAACTTGTAGGGCGCCGAGATGCGAACGGCGCTCTCCACGCCAGGGGCAGCTTCCAGGGATTCGAGACAAGAGGTAACGTCTCCGACCCCCACTGCGCCGATGACCACGCGTTCCTCGCCCACGATCGAGTGAACTTTGTAACCAAACTCCCGGATGCGCTCGCAAACGTGCTCGATCTCTTCCTTTGTGGCATGTGGTTTCATGGAAATAATCACCGTGCGCCTCCCTGAAAACAAAAAACCCACTCTTTCGAGTGGGTTGGCTTTTTTTAGGATTTGGTTCTCTGCTCAGGCCAACGCCACTCTACTTGGGGCTAAAGCCCCAAAAGCGGTAGCTAAACCAGTTGGCGTAAGCTCTGAACATCGACGTCAGTATAGCGTAGCCTGAAACCGGACGCAATGATTTTCTGGATGGGGTGGTGTCCTGATTTGACCCGTAACGGTGGCATTTACAGGCTGCGGAAAACCCTTGAACACTGTCATTCTGAGCGAAGCGAAGAATCCCGGCAGTTACCGTTTCAACGAACTGCACGGATCCTTCGTCGCCTGCGGCTCCTCAGGATGACAGCGACGAGAGTATTTCCGCAGCCTGTTTAGCCCAGCATTCCCCGACCTGAAGTTCGGCGTTACCTTAAAAGAGGACGCTACCTTGGTTGCAGGGGCACTTCCCGAGGGCGGCCCCAAGGGCCGCCCCTACGAGGTTCGAATTTCGGTGCTTTGCTCTTGACTTTCAACTGTTGACTGTCGACTATCGACTATTATGCGAACAACCCTTACCGCTCTGCTCCTGGTTCTTCTTTGTGGCTCGGTGCGCGCTGCCGGGACGCTCGAAGTGTATTTCATCGATGTCGAGGGCGGGCAGGCCACGCTCTTCGTCTCGCCGTCGGGAGAGTCGATGCTCGTGGACACGGGCTGGCCGGATGCTCAAGGCCGCGATGCGGCGCGCATTGTTGCCGCCGCCCGACTGGCCGGCGTCAAACAGATTGACTACCTGGTTGTGACGCATTACCACATGGACCACGTGGGAGGCGTGCCACAACTCGCGGCGCGCATCCCCATCCGCACCTTTGTGGATCACGGGCCGAGTGTGGAGCACGATGCCGAGGCTGACCAGCTTTTTGCGGCCTACACGAGCGTGCGCGACAAAGGCAAGCACCTTTTGGCGAAACCCGGGGAGGAGATTCCAATCGGGGGAATCAGGGTGCAAGTTCTGACCGCCGCGGGGGAGGTGATCTCCAGTCCGCTCCCGGGAGCGGGCGCACCTAACCCGCTCTGCGCCGCCGCGAAGCGCAAGGACCCGGACCCTTCAGAAAATGCTCGGTCCATCGGGATGCTGATTACCTACGGCAAGTTTCGGATGATTGACTTGGGGGACTTGACGTGGAATAAGGAGCTGCAACTCGCCTGCCCGGACAACAAGATCGGCACGATCGATGTGTATTTGAGCACCCACCATGGCCTTGATCAATCCAGTGCGCCGCCGCTGGTCCATGCTCTGCATCCTCTTGTGGCCATTATGAACAACGGCGCACGGAAGGGCGGATCGCCTGAGGCGTGGCAGACCATGCACAGTGCGCCCGGACTCGAGGACATCTGGCAACTGCATTACGCGCTCGAAGCAGGCAAGGCGAACAATGCCCCGGACGACTTCATCGCCAATCTGGAAGAACATTGCCAGGGGAATTGGATCAAGCTTGCTGCAGAACCGGACGGCCATTTCACCGTGACCAACGGTCGGAATGGGAAGACGAAAACCTATCGACCGCCTGATCAGTAAAGACATGTCGTGCTGGCCCCGCCCGCCCGCCATTCTGAGCTCGATGTTTTTTCACGGGTGAAAACCCACGCGGTGAGCTCTTGCCCACAGCGTTCAGCGAGGAAGTGTCGGGCTGCTTGACTTGTCGTACATACAGATGTACACTCTCAACATGGCGGTTGCCTGGGACCCGGAAAAGGCACGGCAGAATCTCCGCAAACACGGCGTCCGTTTTGCGGATGCCATTCTGGCTCTCGAGGACCCGTACGCTGTTACCATTTCGGACCATGAATCCGAGCCCTCGGAAATGAGATGGGTGACTCTAGGTGCAGACGCGCAAGGACGTGTGCTAGTGGTAGTTTACACGTATCGTGGCGAGGACGTTCGGCTTATCTCGGCCCGGCTGGCCGAACCTCATGAACGCAAGGAGTACGAGACACAATGATGAAGACCTACGATTTCAAGAAAGGAAAGCGCGGTCCGGTACTGCCTGTCCCTCCCGGCAAGGAGCGCATCACCATCCGTTTAGACGCCGATATCCTGGATTATTTTCGGGACGCGGTCGATCGTGCCGGCGGCGGCAACTATCAGACCTTTATCAACAATGCGCTGCGCGCCTATATCGAGGGTGGTCAGAAGCCCACTCTGGAAGACACACTCCGGCGCGTGATCCGCGAGGAATTACGGGCACACTGAAAAGGAGGGCGAGCGAGCATGGCGTACTCTAGTGTCCTCAGCAGCAGAGGCCGGATCACCGTGCCACAGGAGATCCGCATACGGTTGGGATTGAGAGAGGGTGACAGGGTTGAGTTTGTAGTCGAGAGAGGCTACACGATCATGCGGCCAGCGCGATCTGACACGAATCCGTTTGCGGTTTTTGCAGGAGCACTCGAAGGAGCTTTTCCGGGCGGGATTCGAGAGATTAACGCTTGGGTTGACGAAATGCGGTGGAACAAGCGGTCGCGCCGATGAGAGCCACGACCGACACTGACCGCCCTCACAACACCAGCAGCGCTTGGCCCGGCTTCAAACGATGGATTTGACCGTCGATGTGAATTTCGATGGGGCTCTGGCGCGAAGAGAGCAGGACTTGGTGGACTTTGAAAATATTATCGGCCAAAACGAGTTCGCCGGTCCCGCCCACTCCCGTGAAAATATCCCACTGGCTTGGTTTCAGTTTCGGTACGGCCGTTCGCCTGCTGGAGACGCCGCCCACCCCGGTATAGACATCCCACTGCTCTGCTTGCTTTTCCGAAGGGACCAACGTTACGGCCGTTCCGACCAGCTTGTCGAGCCCCGTCTGATGACCGGCGGGCGTGGCGGTGACTAATTCATGGAAATGAGAGAATAAATTGACCGGCTTGCCATTTCGATAGACCTGAATTCCTACATGGTCACGGTCGATCCGCTCCGCAGTTGTGGCGATGAATTGGGCCTCAGGCCCGGCGAATGCCTCTTCCGGCGCGGTTGTCTGCGGTTGAGTCGCCTCCTGGAGCGACGGGGGGCGGAGGATTTGCCCCGAGGCGAATTGGGGCAGCAAGAAATTGAAGACGATCGCGAAGGCTGCGACAAGGAATAGAGCCAATCTTCTCGAGACCATTGATCCCTCCCTCGTTTCAGTCCACTTTACTCGCGGCGATTATCTCACCGGAAACGCCCTGAGTCAATTCGCAGGCTCGGTCAGATTCGCCGTCGCCTCCAGCCGCACCGTTACGATCTGAAATGGCTTAACGGGGAATTGGAATCCGTGGGGAGAAACCGGAAGAGGCCCTTGATTCCTTTCGAGAGCATCGCTCATCCATGCCGACTTGACGTCGAGAAATGGAGTTTCCACTTCCACTACGCTTTCTTTGCCCCCCACTTCCAGAAATCGCAGAATCGTTCCCTTTCCATCCTCGGCCATCTTCCAGGTTTCAAGCACCACTCCGGGTTCCCGCACTTCCAGGAAACCCAGTTCGGCTGAGTTTAGAGGCCTGGCGAAATTGATGGCCTTATCCTGTGAGGTAATTTGATCCACTTCCAGCGGCGACATCTCTTCCCGCCCCAGCCGGCTTAGATAGGCAGGCGACAGGTCCTTGCCGCTCGTGAACACATAGCGGAAATTGAACTCGCCTCCCTGGCCCGCTGCATAGTTGGTGAAATAGTAGTTGTTCATCACGTAGGAGAAGATTGTGCCGGAGCGCGGCGTGAACTTCGCCGGCCACGTTCCTCGCACGATATCGCCCAAGCAGACCAACGGGGCATCCTGGGGCACCAGCGCCGCGCTCACACCGTCCTGCTCCGCCGACACCCAGTGCTGCACCGAAAACCATTCCTTACCGGCGCCGGGCAATTGATCGCGGCTGGGGTCCACGGATCCGTTCTGAGTCTCGTAACGAAATTGGGGATGCCCCATCGCCAGCGGAAATGCAAAGTAGACCGCCTCTTTGCTATAGACCTCCGTCTTGTGCACGTGGTTGATGAATTCGATCTTCTTCTGCCCGTTGAACAGGATTATCTCCGTCTCGATGTGGGGTGAGTTCACACCGGAGCTTTCGAGATGTGCGACTAGCCCAAAAGGCTGTTCGGACACGGAAATCAGGCGGCCGCCTCCGGCCCCACGGATCGTGAGCTCCGGCACGGGCCATCCGGAACTGTATTCGACAAGCCGGTTGGGAGTCTGGTCTCCTCCCCTGACATACAAGTACTGATCGAACCGGTAGGGGCTTGAGGCGTTCACCAGTTCCTTCTTCAGTTCCTTGTCCACGATGCTCTTGACGGCTCCGCTCTTGGCATCCAGCACCACGCGGTAGTAAGCATTCTCCAACGTTCCTCGCGGGTCTGCCGGTTCCGGTGGGGAATCCGCGGTGGTTTCCTGCACAGCGATGGCCTTGTAACCGACGGATGGAACGTCCGGCGCTAGAAATCGAATGTGGTTGTAGGATTGTCCAGTCGCAAGAATCTCGTAGGGAATGGTGCGGTGCGTGGCAAGGTCGACGAGTTCCCGCCCTTTGTCCAGGTCCATTTCAACCATTCCGGAACGCGGCCAACTCAGGGGATTGAATACCAGCAGCGTCCCCGAGGGGTCGAAAACAGAGTCAGCCAGGCCGGCCAGACCTCGCTCGAGCACATAGTCGACCCCTCGCTTCGCCTCGCCGGCAAAACCTTCCTTGATCGCCAACTGGTCCACAGCCTCCTGGCTTTTCGGATTCGATACGCTGCGGTCGGCTCCCCAGGTGTGCTCGTCGTACAGAACCATGTTGTTCCACATCCGCTTCAGGGCTTCGGCCTCGGGCTGTCGAACGGGATTAACCAGGCTGCTGAGAGTGGAGAATTTCTCCGCTGCAAGGGCTCTTTGTTCCGTCTCGCGCTCAATAGCCGCGGAACGGGCAGTTGAAGCGATACCGTATTCCCAGTACGGGCCGCCGTCTCCGCGCATCACCGGAATGGTATTTCCGAATTGCCGCGCGATCTGCTCCATAGCCTCCGCGAACCCCGAATACTGCAAGTGGGGATAGGCGTAGATCTTGTTCCAATTGGCGGCCAAGCCCGCCTGGCCGGGATTAAGATCGGTATTTTCCCATTGCGTGCCGTAAACCAAAACCGAGTCGGCCTTGTATTCGGGGCGAGTATAAGCTTGAAGGAAAACCGGGATGGAGTCGCGCCCCGCCACGACGTCGCCTTGTATCCCGCCGAACAACACAGCGAGTTGAGAATAGACCCACGAGTACCACATTAAGATCCTGCCGCCGTCGGGTCCCTCCCACCAAAAGGGCGATCTCTCGTTCAGGCGGCCGTAGAGCAGTATCGGCCCATTGTCGTTGTCGCAGCCGGAAATAAAATACTTCAGGCCTGCCGCCGCCAGGACCGAAGCGTAGGACCAGGAGTAGGACGGCACATCCGTGATGTTGGCGTAGTCGGCGTCTCCCCCGTATTTTTGATTAAACTCGAACGCGGGATAAAGAGAGCGGATAAGCGTCTCGAGGCTTGGGAAGCCGGTGAGCAGGCTGGCCTCGACCGTGGGGACGAATATCTTTTTGTCTCTTACCATCTCGAAAAGCTGCTTCTGTTGATCCTCGCTGCGCCCCGCCAGATACTGCCGCACGCTCCAATAGCCATCCGGGCTAAATCGAAAGTCCGGATGCGCGCGGATCAAATCCATCGCTTCATCAAGTTCACGGCTTTGAATTTCGGCCACCTTTTCCTGGTAGTCGGAGTATCCCACATCGACGTGCACGTGAGGGACGACCAGCAGGTTCCACCGTTTCGCCGGTGTCAGCATCACCCTGAAGCGGTGCGAGCGCCCGTTGATTTTGACCGTGATCAGGCCTTTCTCCGGCTTGGTGCATTCGGTAATCGAGAACTCCACCATTTGCTCGCCGAATTCCCGCTTGGCCAGGTCCACGCTGTATTTGTTCGTGCCGACCAGCAGGCTCACCTCTCCTTGTCGTACTGGCAGGTCATGGCGCACGTAAATGTCCACCAACTCCACGAAGTCATTCCCATGGTGCATGTAAAAAACCGTGGGCACGACTTCGGCTGTTACCTCGGCGTGATGTCTTTGAGGGGAACTCTGGTCAAGCTCCAAGGCATCGTAGGTAATCACGGAGTGGAGTTCGACGTCGCTGGTGGAGGGCGCGTCGGTGGCCGTTAAGGTGAGCCTGTTGGTCCCCTTCCGCAAAAACTGGGCTGGGAGATCGCAAGTGATCGTATCGGCAGCGGCGATCGGGCTGACGACCATTTCCCGATCGCCCCCCGTGTAGCTGAGCATGGGGCGCTGGTAAAAGAGACCCTTGTGCCCATTGATTTCCACTTCCAATCGCGCCACGCGCGCCGTCTCCGACAACAGCCCCGCTTTGAGCGTGTAGACGCCGCCGGGTTTTCCGGGCAGATTGAACTGAATGGTATAGGGGTGAGGGCGGCTCCCCGGCCTTTCGATTTCTGCACCCTCTTGATAAGCAGGCCAATCGGTCTCCGGCCGGCTCTTTCCCACAACGTAAACCAACTCGCCAGCAGGGTAGCGGGAGCCAAAGAGCGGCGGACCTTGTTTCCCGGTATTGAATTCACTCGGCGACTGGTTGAAGGTGCCGATTCTCCACACGGCATGGGAAGGACCGCGGGAGTCGGCCCCGCTCGGAGTTCGACGGGCGCGGCGAGATGCAACACCCCCGGCACACGGGCAAATACAGATTGCGACTGCCAGCACCACAAGCACTTGTAAAGCCTGCTCGTGCGGGTGTTTTCTCACTTCATCCCTCCGGTTGTCCCGATCGGTTCGTGCGCTTTGCGGCCGTACACCCGCTCGTAGGCTTGGCAGTAGGGACAAAGGCTGCCTTCAATGCGTTTAACGAACCAGAACGCCAGCCCCTTCTGGTTCTTGCGCGCGCGGCCACACACAGGACACTCAACGCATTTCTGGGCCATGGCGCGGTCTTGTTCGGAGATGGTTTCCATAAGCTTATCCTGTCGTCGTGCAGGGGAGCCGTAGTGGCGGCCTTCAGGCGTCCACAGGGCTCACCCCTGCATCCTGAATTTGCATCTTGGTCTTTCGGCAGACCAGCATCATACCCCAGGAGTATCGAACGAGCCAAGGTACTAGCGCGAAGCAACGGGAATTGATAAGCTGCTTTCCGCTATAGGGGCGGGGCGCAAGACCATTCGCTCCTACGCTGTCTGGCAAAGGCGACAAGAGGGAGGCAACATCCGATGATTCAACGACGCGATTTCCTTAAGGCGGCTGGTGTATCTGCGGCGAGCTTGGGCGAGCCCCTCGTCTCGACTGCGGAGCAAAGCAGCGCTTCCGCGTCCGTTCCGGCCGACACCAAATACCCGAAGCTGGCGATTAAGACGCGCTATTCTCCCCAGAGGCTCGCGTTCGCAGCGTCGGCAGGTTACGAAGGCGTGATTGTCGACGTCAACGAATACTTCGATCCCGACAAACTCACGGACAGTCAGACTGATCAGGTCCTGGCCGCCGCGCGGGACGCCGGAGTGCGCATCATCAGCATCGAAAGCATGGTGAACCATCTGGCCCCAGATCCTGCCGAACGGCGCCAAATACGCGCTCGCTTCGTCCGTTGCATCGAATTGGCCCACCGGCTGGGGTGTAAGTTCGTGGGCACTTTCAGCGGCGGCAAGCCGGGCGCATCGGTGGACGAGCAGGCGAAGGAACTGGCCGAAGTGCTCAACGAGCAGTACCTGCCCGTGTGCGAAAAGTTGGACGTGAGGATAGGCCCTGAGAACTATCCCTGCGACGAGAATTTCGCCACCGTGCCCGCCAGTTGGGAGAAAGTGTTTGCCCTGGTTCCGAACCATCGCTTCGGGCTGGAATTCGACCCTTCCCATTTGGTGCGGCAATACATCGACCCCATCCAGACGGCCTGGGAATTTCGCGACAGGATCCTCGCAGTGCACGCCAAGGACACGGAAATCATTCAGCCGGTTCTTGCCAAAGTCGGCATCCACGGCCAAGGCTGGTGGCGTTACCGCATTCCCGGGCAGGGGCTGATTGACTGGCCCAAGTTCATCACGGTGCTTTTGCAGGCGGGATTTCAAGGCGGCATGGCGGTGGAACACGAAGACAATTTCTGGGATGCTCCTCGCGGCGATGCGGGCCCCGAAATGGCGCAGGAACGCAAAGACGGGTTCATCCTTGCCGCACGCTTTCTGCGGCAGTATCTGCCCGGCCGGCTGAGTTAGAGTTCTTGGGCTTTTGCCTCTGTACCGCGACCTTGCCGCGGCGAGCAGATGTGGAATTGATCGCCCTCTCCCTTGGGGAGAGGGTGGACCGCGGCGGCGCATTCACCAGCCCTCGCGGGCCGGGTGAGGGGTTACTTCCGCGGCGAGGAGTCTGCGGCCACCCGTTGCCTTTCGGCCACTGTTGCATTACATTTCCAAAGGGCGAATTCATCAAAGCGAAGGAGGTCACATGCGGCGCAGGACATTCTTCGGGGGAGTTTTCGCGGGGTTGGCAGCCTCCGCGTTCGGAGCGAAGCCGCCCAAGCCCAAGGCCGGCGATATCCCCATGCGGACGTTTGGCAAGACGGGCGAAAGGCTCACCATCATCGGCCAGGCCGGCGGCCGTTTTCCCCTTATTACCTTCGAAGAGGCGAAGGCAATTACCTTGCGCGCTTACGACCTCGGGATCAACTATTTTGATAATTCCATTGATTACTGGGACGGCCGGTCGGAGGAAGTCTATGGGGCTGTTCTCCCGCCTTTCCGCAAGCAAGTTTTCATCACAACCAAGGCCAACAAGCGGACTCGCGCCGGCGCCGCGGAGGAACTCGACCAATCTCTGAAACGCCTGAAGACCGATTATGTGGATCTCTGGCAGATTCATGCCGTGGATGAGAAAGCCGAGGTCGAGCAGATCTTCGGCCCGGGAGGCGCCATCGAAGCCTTCGAAGCCGCCAAGAGGGCGGGGAAGTGCCGCTTCATCGGCTTCACGGGCCACCACGATCCCTACGTTCACTTGGAAATGCTCAAGGCTTATGAGAAGTTTGACTCCATCTTAATGCCGTTACACATTGCCGACCCCGGGTACCTGAGTTTTGAGAAACTCGCCTTGCCCGTTGCCGACGAACGCAAGATGGCCATCCAGGGAATGAAGTCCTTGGCCAATGCCAAGCTCTTGCAGGAATTCAGCGCCCGAGAATGCCTGAGCTACGCCTTAAGCCTTCCCGTCAACTGCGTTACCGTTGGCTGCACTACCCTCGGCCAGTTGGAAGATGATGTTCGCATCGCCCAGCAGTTCAAGCCCTTCACATCCGAAGAAATGGCCGCGCTTCGCAAACGAGCCGAGGGCATTAAAGGCCCCGGCCTTGAAGATTGGAAGCGGAATATTAGTGCTCCGGCGACTGCATCCTCGACAGGTTACCGGGCGGCGCGCCAACGGCACGGATGATGCCTGACAAGCAAGGTTGGCTGGCGGCCGGCCGCCGCTAACAGCGTCAGTCCGTGTGGTATAATTCATTCTTCAGCCACGAGAATAACTTCATTAGTGCTCTTGCTGGAAAGGGCGAAGGAGTCCCTTTGATGATTTCCAAAACCTTCGAAGTCGAGATTGTGCGGGAAGGGCAAATGTGTTTCATTCCCTTGACGTTCGATCCCAAGAGCGTGTTTGGCAAAGTCCGCGCCCCCGTTAAGGTCACGCTGAACGGGTACACGTACCGCAGCACCATTGCCGCCATGGGGGGACCTCCTTTCATTCCGTTGCGGAGGAGCAACCGCGAAGCGGCGGGGTTGGAGGGAGGTGAAACGCTCGAGGTCCGGCTCGACCTTGACACCGAGAAGCGCGAAGTGAAGCCGCCCGCCGATTTCGTTAAGGCGCTCAAAGCTGCGCCACCCGCCTGGGGCCGATGGCAGGAAATGAGCTACACCCACCAGCGCGAATATGTCGAAGCGTTGGCAGACGCCAAGAAACCCGAAACCCGCGCCCGCCGCCTGGAGAGTGCGGTTCAAGCCATCCGGAACCGCCCGGAGCGAACGCGCAGGAGTGCGCGAGTTTAGCACCCTACCCTTATCTTATTGGTCGCGACGATTGCTGGACTATAATACTAAGGTGCCCTGCCTTCGTGGGGACAACGGGGAGAGGAGAACAGGATGCTCGAGATCAAGTTGGAGGACGAGAAGTTGAAAGCGCTGCTGAAGGCTGCCCTACTTGAGGTGCTGGAGGAGCGCAAAGACTTGTTGCGGGATGTGATCGAGGAGACGATGGAAGATATCGCTCTCGCGCGCGCGATTGAAGCGGGCCAGCGGACGCAGGAGGTTAGCCGCGGCGAGGTATTCTCACTTCTCGAAGGCACGAGTTGAAGGTTCTCTTCAAATCGAGCTTCTCGGCAGATCTCCGAGCTTTGAAAGACAGATCCCTCCTCGATCGACTCCAGTCCTTAATTGCCAGCGTTGAGTCCGCCAAGTCTCTATCGGAAATACCGAACCTTAAGAAGCTGCGAGGCGGCGGCGCCTATTACCGGGTACGATTAGGCGACTACAGAGTTGGCCTGGCGGTCGAAGAGAATTCAGTCGTCTTCGTTCGTGTTCTCCACCGCCGCGACGTCTATCGCTATTTTCCATGACCAGAACATAGACAGAGTGGGGTTGGGAACCTCGGGCGTTCGACAGTTTCCCGATGTCATTGATAAATGGCGCAACAGCCTTCTGGGCATCACCGAACCCGAGTCCGCTGGACGGTGGGAGCGCTGCTGGCCGCCTCTACCGTCATCAACTTCATTGATCGACAGACGCTCAGCGCGCTGGCGCCGATTCTGAAATCCCAGTTTCGCTGGACGAATTCCGACTTTGCTTCCCTCCTGATCGCCTTTCGTCTCGCCTACACGATCATGCAGGGCGTGGGCGGCCGGCTGCTCGACGAGGTTGGCTCGCGTATCGGGTTCGCGCTTGTCGTAGGGTTTTATTCCCTGGTCGCGATGGCCACCAGCTTCGCCCAAGGGTTGGCGAGCTTTCGGATCTTCCGCTTCCTACTCGGGCTGGGCGAAGGCCCCAACTTTCCAGGTGCTGCGAAGACCGTTGCGGAATGGTTTCCAAACCGTGAGCGCGCCTGGGCCGTGGCGCTATTTGACAGCGGCACGTCCATCGGCGGCGCCGTTGCTCCCTTCATTGTGCTCTATACCTACCGGCTCTTTGGCACGTGGCGGCCCGCCTTCGTTCTCACCGGCTGCCTTGGAATCGCGTGGCTGATTATCTGGCTGCGCTTCTACCACGCGCCGCAAAACCATCCTTCGGTCTCGCCTGCGGAACTGCGCTACATCCAGGAAGGCCGCTCGCTTTCGGGCGTCACCGGCAAACCCGCGCGCTGGCGAGACCTGGTTCGTTACCGGCAGACCTGGGGCATCGTGTTGGGGCGATTCCTGCTCGATCCCTTCTGGTTCTTCATTGCCGAGTGGTTTGCGCTCTACCTTTCCAGCAAAGGGTTTCGCCTGGAGGCCAGTGTGCTTGGCTTTTGGATGCCCTTCCTGGGGGCTGATTTGGGTAACTTTGCGGGCGGCGGGCTGTCGAGTTACTGGATCTCGCGCGGCTGGCCCGTGGGCAAGGCGCGCCGGGCGGTCCTGATCATCTTCGGGCCAAGCATGGTCTCCCTGCTGCTGGTGCTTCGGACTTCGAGCTACTTCGCGGCGCTCCTCATTTTCGCCTACGCGGCCTTCGCCTACGCCGCCTGTTCCACGATGTTCCTGTCTTTGCCCACCGACGTTTTTCAGTCGCGCGCCGTGGGCACGGTCAGCGGTATGGCGGGCACGGGAGCCGGCATCGGCACCATGATCTCTACTTACCTCATCGGCCGCGTCACCGATGTCACCTCGTTCGCCCCGGTGATCGTCGGCGCCGCCATCATCCCCTGCCTCGCCACCCTGGTATTCGTCAGCCTGGTCCGGCCCTCGAAACGGCCCGACCCGCGAGGCTTGCTTGTGGAGTTTTAGAGCAGATGTCCCGCCAAACCCCGCCGTCATTTCCGCCGTGTCCTATCGCGGTCTTACCAGGTGCTCCGAAGCATCAGAACAGCAAGGCGCGCAAAAGCCGCAGGTTCCGAGACTCGAGATTGTACCTCTCATTCTGACTCCTGACTTCTGACTCCTGCTCGTCGCCTTGCCGCCTTCCTTTTGCGTCCTTTATAATGAACGTTCGGGCTTACGGGCTTTCCTGTGATTCACTGACTATGCTGCGTCCTTTTCGTCCAATCTGGCCCTACTTGGTGCGCTACAAAGCGCGCTATCTGGCGGGATTTCTCTGCCTGGTGTTCTCCCAGGTGGGCGTGCTGGTTCCACTCATCATCAAGGCCGGCATCGATGATCTAATTCACGGAGTCCCGGTCCGAACATTACTCAGCGTGGCCGGACTGCTTGTGGCCGTGGCCGTTGCCAAATCCGTTTTGGGATTCTGGGTGCGATGGATTCTGATCGGGATATCGAGGGATGTCGAATACGATTTACGCAACGATTGTTTCCTGCATCTCATGCGCCTGTCGCCGCGCTATTACACTGAGAACCGCACCGGCGACCTGATGGCGAAGCTCACCAACGATCTGAACGCGGTGCGCAATATGGTGGGGCCGGGCATCATGTATTCCGCCAACACGCTGGTGTTGGGCCTGGCAACGGTTGCCCTGATGATGCATCTGGACTGGCGCCTCACGCTGTATTGCCTGATTCCCATGCCCCTCGTATCCGTGGGGGTCAAGTTCCTCGGCCAGCAGATTCATGAACGCTTCGAGAAGATCCAAGCGCTTTATTCGGAACTCACCGAGCGGGTGCGCGAAAACCTCTCCGGCGTTCGGGTCGTCCGCGCCTTCTGCCAGGAGGAAGCGGAGATGGCCGAGTTCGACACGATGAATCTGGACTTCGTGGCAAAGAACAAGGGGCTGATCTGGATTTCCAGTTTCCTCTGGCCCAGCATGGAACTGCTCTTCGCGGTGGCTTTCCTGCTGCTGATGGTGGTGGGCGGCCAGCACGTGCTCACACACAGGATCAGCGTGGGAACCTTCGCAGCGTTCAATGTCTTCCTGACTTATCTCATCTGGCCCATGATTGCGCTGGGCTGGGTGACCAACTTGGTGCAGCGCGGACTGGCTTCGCTGGGGCGCCTCATGCAGATCTTCGAAGCGAAGCCCGAGATTGATGACCGCGCCGTTCCCGCGCACCCCCTGACTTCGCTGCGGGGAGAAATCGAGTTCCGCAACCTCACGTTTGCTTACAACGGCACGCCCGTGTTGAAGAACCTGGACCTGCTGATACCCGCGGGAAAGACGGTGGCCATTGTGGGTGCGACGGGCTCCGGCAAGTCCACTCTGGTGGGGCTGATCCCGCGGCTTTACGATGCGCCGGAAGGTTCGTTGCTTGTTGATGGTGTGCCCATCCGCGAGATTCCGCTTCAGATCCTGCGCCGGCACATTGGATTTGTGCCCCAAGAGACTTTTCTCTTCAGCGAAAGCATCCGCGAAAACGTCAAGTTCGGAGTGCCGGAAGCGACCGACTCGCAGGTGGAGCGCGCAGCGGAGATTTCCAATATTTTGCCGGAAATCCGGGCCTTCCCAAAGGGTTTCGACACCATGGTTGGCGAGCGCGGGTTGACGCTTTCCGGCGGGCAGAAACAACGCACGGCGATTTCGCGGGCCGTCATCCGCGATCCGCGCATCCTGATTCTCGACGACGCGCTTTCCAGCGTCGATACCTTTACGGAAGAGAAAATCCTCCGGCAACTCACCGGCGTCATGGCGGGGCGAACCACCATCCTGATCTCCCACCGGGTGTCCACCATCCAGAACGCCGACGAGATCGTGGTCCTGCACGGCGGCGAGATCGCCGAGCGCGGCACCCACGCTGAGTTGCTGGCCCTCAACGGACACTATACGGACTTGTATAACAAACAGTTGATTGAGGAGGAACTGGAGAGGGAAGGATAGGATTCAGGATTCGGGATTCGGGATTCAGGGCCGATACGGCAAGTTGGAATTCTGGAGATGGGACTTAGGATAAGGCGACAGAACATGATGCAAGGCCACAAGGAATTGGTCGTTTGGCAGAAGGCGATGGACTTGGTCGTGGCCGTTTACAGGATCACCAGAACATTTCCGAAGACCGAGATTTACGGCCTGGCTAGTCAAATGCAGAGAGCGGCGGTGTCAGTTCCGTCGAACATTGCAGAGAGCCACGGGTTGAAACAAACGCAGGCCTACGCGCGGCATTTGGCGATCGCGAATGGGTCACTGACGGAGTTGGAAACCCAACTGGAGATTGCCCGGAGACTTGGTTATCTCACAGCAGAAAATGAATCTGTAATAGATCGGGCGGGAGAGGTGGGTCGGATGCTGGCAGGCCTCAGGCGCAGCTTGCAGTCGCGTCTTTCGGGTCCTGAATCCCGAATCCTGAATCCTTCCTAACGAACAGTCATATGGCGGACTCCTTTCACGACGAAGAAATCCTCGGCAAGGCGTACGACGCGCGCCTGATGCGGCGGCTGCTCGTCTACCTGCGTCCGTACTGGCGCATGACGCTGTTTGCCTTGGTGGCGATCCTGCTGTTTGGGGTCTTGCAGGCGGTTCCGCCCTATCTGCTTAAAGTTGAGGTGGACCGCTATCTCGATCCCGCAGGCCGCGGCCAGCTTCCGAGAATTCTGGCGAGTTTTCTCAGTCAGAATCCGGTGGCGGGCATCGCGCAAATCGTCTTCGTGCTACTGCTGCCCACCGTGGTGCTGACCTTCGTGCTGGAGTTTGCGCAGTCATTCGCGATGCAAATAGTTGGGCAGCAGGTGATGTACGACATGCGCAAACAACTTTTCGCGCACCTGCAACGCCTCCAAATGAGCTTCTTCGACCGCAACCCCGTGGGCCGCCTGGTGACGCGCGTGACCACCGACGTGGACGTGTTGAACGACCTCTTCGCTTCCGGCGTAGTCGCCCTCATCGGCGACGTCTTCTCGCTTTTCAGCATTGTGGTGGTGATGCTGAAGCTGGATTGGAGACTGGCGTTGCTCACCTTCTCCGTGCTGCCCGTGATTGTGCTGGTCACAGCAGCTTTCCGAAAGGCGGTGCGCGATTCTTACCGGCGCATTCGGGTGGCCATTGCACGGATCAATGCCTACTTGCAGGAAAACATCACCGGAATGGCCGTCTCCCAGCTCTTTAATCGTGAAGATATCAGCTACCGGGAATTTGAGAAGATCAACCGCACTCACATGGAAGCCTACAAGGACTCGATTCTGGCTTACGGGTTGTTTTATCCGGCGGTCGATCTCCTGGGCACCGTCGCGGTGGGCATCATTCTCTATCTGGGCGGCGGCATGGCGCTGCGAAACCTGGTTACGATCGGCACCACCATCGCCTTCATCCAGTATTCGCAACGTTTCTTCCGCCCCATCCAGGATCTGAGCGATAAGTACAACCTTCTGCAAGCGGCCATGGCGAGTTCGGAGCGCATTTTCAAGCTGCTGGACACCCCGGTGATGATCACGGATCCTCAAGCTCCGATGTCCGTGGTCCGTGGTCCGTCGTCCGTTGTGACTTCCCCCGCTGTAGGGGCGCCCCTTGTGGGTGCCCACGTCCCGACGGACCACGGACAAATGACAACTGACGACGGACGTCCCTCCCCGGTGGTTGAATTCCGCCAGGTCGGATTCGCCTATCAGGACGACCACCGCGTGCTGGAAAATGTCTCCTTCTCGATCGGAACCGGGGAAACGGTGGCGGTTGTGGGTCACACGGGCGCCGGCAAGACCACGCTCACCAATCTGCTGCTGCGCTTCTATGACGTGCAGGACGGGCAAGTGCTGTTTGACGGCGTGGACATCCGCCATCTGCGCCTACGCGATCTGCGCAAAAACTTCGGCATTGTTCTTCAGGATCCCTTCCTCTTTTCGGGAACGATCTCGAGCAATATCCGCTTGGGCAGCGGTTGGATCACCGATCGTCAAATCCGTGACGCGGCGCGCCAGGTCAACCTGCTGGATTTCATCGAGGGCCTGCCGGGACGTTTCCAGGAACCCGTCAAGGAGCGCGGCGCCACGCTTTCGGTGGGACAGAAACAACTGCTCTCCTTCGCGCGCGCGCTCGCGCACAACCCGCGCATCCTGATCCTCGACGAAGCCACCTCGAGCGTCGATCCTGAGACGGAGCATCTGCTGCGTGAAGGCCTGCGCTGCCTGATTGAGAACCGCACCTCCCTGGTCATTGCCCACCGCCTCTCCACCATTCAGAACGCCAGCAAAATCGTGGTCATGCACAAAGGACGAGTTCGCGAGGTGGGGACGCATCAGGAATTGCTTCAGAAACGCGGAATTTACTTCAAGCTCTACCAGCTTCAGTACAAGGACCAGGAAGCGCCGGTGGTGCGTAGTCCGTAGGTGAATATTGCGGTACACTTTCGAGTGGAATCCATTCAAGGCCAGGTCAAACCTGAGGAAACACAGGATCAGCTTTGACCGTGCCGCGGAAGTCGTCTTGGATCCGCTGGCTGTGTCTATCTTTGACGTAGAGCACGGCGAAGATGAGGAACGCTGGGTGACCATTGGTAAAGACAAACGAGGGAGCGTCCTCATTCTAGTTCACGCGTTCTTGGAGGTTTCGGCTCAAGAATGCAGGGTACGCATCATTTCGGCGCGGAGAGCCACTAAGCGAGAAATCAAGCAGTACGAGGAAAACCAGCCATGAAGAAAGAATACGACTTTTCGAAAGGTGAACGCGGAAAGTTCTTCCGTCCTGATGCAGAACTGAACATTCCAGTTTATCTAGACCCGGACGTGGCCAAGGCCTTCCGCAGCTCCGTAGCGGTAAACAAAGCCCTGCGCACTCTACTGCGCTCATCCGCGGCCACTCGCCGCCTTACCAGGCCCTCGGGCGGACGTGGGGCTCGCTTGCCCCGTTGACCGGTCAGCCTAGGCAAAGACGCAGTCGTCCCCACGCCTCCCGCCTTAACTTTCCCGACCGGCTTAATGCTCTAGGTTCGGAACCGTTCAGGGAGTAGATGTCTCGTACGGCTTGACCTGCTCTGCGATCTTCGACTTATCGCCTACAATCACAAACTCCATCTGGTCGGGAAGGAGATACTTGTCTGTGACCGCTTGGATCTCCGCGGGTTGCACGCCCATCACTTTCTGCACGTACTCGGAGAGGTAGGAGCGGCTCAAGCCTTGCGAATCGACAAAGTGCAGTTGGCCGATCACCGCGTCCGGGCTTACGGTATTGCGCAGCACAAACAGCCCGGCGAGGTAGGTCTGTATGCCTTTCAGCTCCGATGCGGAAGGCGGCTCCTTCCTCAACCTGTCGATCTCAAACAGGATCTCCTTGATCGAGGGGCCGGTCACTGACGTCGTCACATCGGCCGTCTCGACCCAGTACGCCAGATGCGTGCGAGTCGAGATCTGGCTGATGGGCGAATACGTGTAGCCCTTCTGCTCGCGAATGTTGGAAGTAATACGCGACGCGAAGGAGCCCCCCAAAAGCGTATTCATGACATCCAGGGGAATGTAGTCGGGACTATTGGGACCCGCAACCGGCAGGCCGATGTACAGCGTGGATTGCGGAGCGTCCGGCCGATCGATCAGCGCGAAGGAGTGGGCTTTGACCGGATTCGTCGAAATTGAGGGTGGTTCCGCTCCCTTGGACCAACCTTCAAAAGCCTTTCGTATGGTTTCCCGAAGATCGCCCTCGAGCTTGCCCGCGACATACAAATGCGTGCAGGCAGCACTGAAATTACTGCGATAGAAGGCGAGGGCATCGTCCGCGCTGTAGCCCTTCAGATCGCTCTCCGCCGGAAAGACCCGCCCGTACGGGCTGCCGGGGAACATGGTGCCCAAGAAGCGCTCCCGAGCCAGATCGTCGGGCTGAGTCTTCGCCACCGCGAGCTCACGCCCCAGGTCAGCCTTCAGTCGAGGGACCTGCGAGGCCGGCAGGGAAGGGTTCTCGAGCACATCCGCAATGAGATTAATAAACTGCGCCGCGTGATCGGAAAGCGCCACGCCGCCCACGGACGTAAATTCGACCCCGGGGGTGATCTCGAGTTGCCCTCCCGTGTCGGCAATCTCGGCGGCCAACTGCTCCGAGGAGCGCGTCTTGGTCCCCTCCTTCGTGAGCAGCCCGGTGAGCCGCGACAGCCATACCTGGTTCGCCGCCTCGTTGATGCCGCCTGCGTTGACGTACGCGCGGACCGCCACCCTGGGCACGATGCCATACTGCACCAGCGTCACCTTCATGCCATTGCCCAGTGTGAAATCCTCGGTCGGCGGGAGATGGAAAGGTTTGGGCGGCCCGCCTTCCGGGGGTTGTTTCATCTGTTGGCCGAGGGCGGAGAAGCGCGCTACGCCAGCAAGGAGGCAGAGTGGCAGGATCATTGGGCGCCTCCCGCGGAAGCCTTCGCGCCGGGTTCCCAGACTAGTACGGTGCGGTTCGTCCGGCGCAGATATTCGCGAGCCGTACGCTCGATCAGGTCCGGGGTCACACTGTTGAAACGCGCCTCCAAATCGTTGATCCGCGACGGATCGTTGTCGAACAACGCAAAGCACGCCAGCATATTGGCGCGCCCGAATCCTGCGAATTGTGTCATCGAGTCGTAAATGTAAGATCGCATTTTGGTCCGGTTCCGATCCAGCAGCTTCTGGTCAACGGGCCGGGATTGCAACGAGTCAATAACGCTGTCGACGGAGGACATGATCTGATCAGCGCTCGCGCTCGCATCATGAATGAGGGAAGCCGTCCAGAGCATCGGACCGTCGTAGTCGAACATGTCGCCCAGGTCCACGTTAATGCCTCCCGAAATACTTCCCGTGTAGCCGTGTTTCTTGACCAGTTCTTCGTAGAGCAGGCTATCGTCGCCCTGGGCCAGCATCTGATCGAGCAGCCCCATCGCATAATACTCGGGCGTATTGCGCGCCGGCATGTGATAGGCAAAGGCGAGCGCGGGCCGATTCGCCAGCGGATCTTTCCGCTCCGCCTTAATCTCTTTCTCTTGGCGAGGCTCGGTGAGATCGGGCACCGGCGGAACTTCGGACTTCGCAATGGGCCCGAAATACTTCTCCACGAAACCCTTGGCTTCTTCCGGTTCGAAGTCGCCCACGATGGCCAGCGCGGCGTTGTTGGGGGCGTAGTAGGTCTGGAAGAATTTCAGTACCTCGTCCAGCTTGGCCGCCTCGATGTCCTTCAGTTCGCCGTAAAAGTTATGCGAGTTGTACCAGTTGGCGTTGGCATACTGGGGAATCCAGAGCCACGGAAAGCCGCCATAGGGTTGGTTCAGGACGGCCACTTTAACTTCGTTCTCGACCACGCCCTGCTGGTTCTTCAGATTCTCGTCCGTGACGGCCAGGCCTTTCATGCGGTCCGCTTCCGCCCAGAGCGCCGTTTCAAGCTTGTTGGCAGGGAGGACTTCGAAGTAGTTCGTGTAGTCAAAGCGCGTACTGCCGTTCAGGATTCCGCCATTCTGCTGGACAAGGCGGATGAACTCCATCTTGCTCAGGTTGTGAGAGCCTTGAAACATCATGTGCTCGAACAAATGCGCGAATCCTGTGCGATCCCTCGGTTCGATTCGAAAACCGATCCGATAGTAGATAGCCGTCACCACCGTGGGCGCCGTGTGATCCGCGGAGAGGACCACGCGCAGGCCGTTCGGCAGCGTGTAAGATGTGACAGGAACGGTGAACTGGTCGGCGCCTCCCGCTTGGGCGTGCAACACGACGCCGCTCCCGAGCAGTGCTGCGGGGAAGAAGCATTCTCTTCTCAAAGGCATGTCACCCCGATCAAAAGCCGATACCTATACCACTATCATTGACCGCCGCAGAATTCAAGGCCCATTTCCTGCCGGCGCATCGCCCGCTGTGGCACGGGCATCCTGCCCGTGCGCGGGAGCGGGACGCTCCCGCGACCGCGGGCGAGACGCCCGCACCACGATTTTCAAAGCAGGCCGAAGGCCGATGCGGCGAGTGTGAGCAGGAAGTCCTTGACAGTCTGCCTCTATATATGTAGACTTGTCCTGCTTCTCTTCAGGAGGGTCGCCATGAGAATCCTGGTCCTCGGTGGGGACGGTTATCTGGGCTGGCCGACCGCCATGTATCTTTCCGCTCGGGGGCACGATGTGGCGGTCCTTGACAACTTCTCCAAACGCCATTGGGAGCTCGAGTTCAACGCCCAACCCCTCATCCCGATCAGCACCCTTAAGGATCGGGTACGCGTCTGGAAGGAGGTGACGAAGCGCCACATTTCATGCCTGACCGGCGACTTGTGTGATTACGGATTCGTGCGAGCGGCACTGCGCCGGGTCGGGCCCGAGGCCATTGTGCATTTCGGCGAGCAACCCTCGGCGCCTTACTCCATGATCGACCAGCGCCGCTCGGTGCTGACACAGGTCAACAACATCACAGGAACGCTGAACATTCTCTGGGCGATGCACGAGTTTGTGCCGGCGGCTCACCTTGTGAAACTAGGCAGCATGGGTGAGTACGGCACGCCCAACATCGATATCGAGGAGGGCTTCTTCGAGATCGAGCACCATGGCCGCAAGGGAGTCTTCCCATTCCCCAAGCAGCCGCTGTCTTTCTATCATCTGAGCAAAGTCCATGACAGTCACAACATCATGTTCGCGTGCAGCGCGTGGAAACTGCGCTCCACAGACCTCCACCAAGGCATTGTCTACGGGGTGGCCACGGACGAAACCGAATTGAACTCGCGCCTGGCAACCAGTTTTCACTATGATGCAGTCTTTGGCACCTCCCTGAACCGCTTTTGCGTCCAGGCCGTGGCGGGCCTTCCACTCACCCTTTACGGCACGGGTGGTCAAAGACGGCCCTTTCTCAATATTCGCGACACCTTGCGCTGCGTCGAACTTGCCATCCTCAACCCGCCCAAGGCGGGAGAGTACCGCGTCTTCAACCAATTCACCGAGACCTTCAGCATCTTAGAACTGGCCGAAACCGTCCGGCGCCAGGCTGAAAAGCTTGGCTACCCGGTGACCATCGAGCACCTCCCCAATCCCCGTGTGGAAGAGGAGGAGCACCACTACTGCCCCCGCCACCAAAAACTTCTTGACCTGGGCTTGCAACCCCAACTGCTTTCGGAGGTTCTGCTCGACAGTATCCTCGTCACCATCCGCAGCCAGGCGCACCGGATCCGGCGTGAGTCCATCTTGCCACGCATTCAGTGGGACGGCGCCCGCGGCGTGGCGGGATCGGCCGACCGGCGCATGACCCGCCGTTCTTGGCGGTCTGCGCCCGAGCGGAATGCCCAGGGAAGCCGTGCACGGACAGAGCTGTCAGCACCGGCGTTAATGCGCCTTGGCGAATGACTAGCCACGGTAACACTAAACATGCCGTCAGGCGCGGGTGATGGCCCATGACGGGCTGTTGCCTCCTTACCCGCGCGAGCGCAAGGCACTTCCGCGGCAAGGCCGTTTATCGGCCAAGTGGGTGGCCTTGACGTAGCGGTAGCGCAGAGGTATCCGTCAGCCGACGGATTCCTCTGCGGCTTTTAACTTATTCGCCCCAATCCTTGGTAAGAGCCGCAGAGGAGGGCAGAGTGCGCCCACCTCTGCGCTACCCCGCTCTCGGCAATCTAGGGTTTGAACGTGCCGTCGATTCGACTGGTCCAATCTTCGCGAACCTGTTCGGCCTCGGCCGGCGTCGCGCCGTAGAGCAGCCACATCAGGGTTAGCATCGAAGAATCGCCGCATTTCTCGCAGCACACAACCAGCAGGGCGTGTTTGCGATCCGGAAACTCCACGATACAGGAGCCGTGCGCGGCGTTGAAGTATTTGGACACTCCTTGCTGCATTTCCGGGGTTCCCGCCAGCATTTTCTCCCAAGCTTCGGTGTGAGGCACGGAGAGCATCCTGAAGATCATGATATTCGTGCAGGAGGCCACGCCGTGCTCCACGCTGTGCTTCATGATTTTCAGGTAGACCGGCCAGCCTCGGCCATACGATTCGAACTCGCCGTCAAACTTTGCCGTGGACTCAAAACCGGAATGGACCAGGCGCATGACGGTTGAGCCACCTCGGCTCTCAACGTAATAGTCGATCACGCTGGGCGGCGCGCCTTCCGAACGGTCCGCCACAATCCGTATGTGCTGGTTCGGCTCCCACACTTCGATTCGCGAGGTGGCCTCCATGCCCGGTCCCATCGACACGGTGACGCTTCCGCCGACACCTGGCTCCACCTTCACATCGGGAGCAAACCAACTGGCGATGCCTTGGCTTGTGCTCACGGCTTCCCAGACTTGCTCCACGGTCGCGTCAATCTCGATTTCCATTTCGTGCTGACGCATCTGCTTTTTCATTTCAGTGTCGCTCGCCATGTTTTCTCCTTTTATTGAACCCAAATGGATTATTGAATCCGAATGGAATTGGTCTCTACCGGTTCCTCGCGCGTGATGGCTGGATACACGCCGCCGAAGAACCGGAACTTCCGCCCACCTTCGGCCGACTCGTCGTGATACTTGGCGGCAAGCCGGGCCACGTGCTCTGCAAGTTCTTCCGCGAATGCATTGCGAGATTCCGCCGACGCGAAACGAATCTCGACCTCCAACGCCATCGTCGAGACTCGGTTCTTCGACTTGTCCGGCGATTTCTGCGCACGCGTGAAAATCACCGCCAGATCGCGGATCGCCCGCGCCGCGAGCGATACCAGGTATGCCGCGGAGAAGCGATCGCGCTGCTGTGCGGGGTCTCGTTGCGCCGGGTCGATCGATCCCAATTTCCCCAGTGCGATGGGACTAATCACAAAACTTTGGGCCGCGGATCGCACCACCCGTTCGATGCAATTGCCCTTCCGGCGCTCCTCGACCAGCTCGACGAGTCCGGCCTGCTCCAGTTCGCGCAGATGATAGCCAATCTGCTGTCGCGGTAGCTCCAAGCGCCGGGCGACTCCGGCGGCCGAATCCGGCTTCGACAAATGCTCCAGAATGCGCATGCGCGCGGGACTAAAGAGCGTCGCTGCGGTATCCGCGCTTTGTATGACCTGAATCGGCGTTGACGCGTTCTCTGCCGTGGTGACCATAGAGGCATTAGACACGTAACTATAAATACTGTCAAGACAAATTTTACTGTCCGGACGGCACGGTCGGTTAACGGCGTGAGTGTTCGCGAGTCAATACAAGACAAGCTTATTATAGAGGTTCTGGGCGAGTTTCGGCCACTCGGACATAATCCGAGAGTTCACATGGACGGGGAGTCGGCTTGCCACTCCTCTGCGCGTAGCGATGGCGACCACCGACCCAGAGAGCGGGTAGGCCGTTATACGTCCAGGTCGAGAGGGGGGCAGATCCAGACATCCCAGAACCCCGTATCCGGGGAGTTTGAGTGCACGCGGCACGTCCATGGCTTCGCGTCTAACTAGCCAGGTGCATCGCTTGGAATTCGCGGCGCGGCGTAGCTGGAAGTCTGAGCGCTTTGGCCTGGACGTGGACCAAGGTTTTGGTTGCGGCGTCGCCGCGCGGGCTACCCGGTTTTGGAGGTTTGTTGGGGGCGGTTGAGGGCGTCGAGGAAACGGGGGAAGGCCTTGACGTACGTCGCGTGATCGTCCCACCCGCGAAAGTCCCCAATCACTTTGCTCACCACATCGGCCTTGCGGGGGTGGTCCCACTCGTCGAAGAGGTAATCGTCAATGCGGACCGGGAACAACACATTCTTATGTCCGCGGTCTTCCTTCTGCAAGGCGCGCTCGATTTCGCGGATGACGGGCGGGCTTTGAAGGGAATGCTGGAAGCAGATCACCACAAGCTTGTCATAATGCCGGATGGCGGTGTCAATCTCACCCCACATCGGCTCACCCCATTTGGCATTTTCGTCAAACTTCCAACAACGGACGTTCTTTGCCTGTAGGTCAGCATAGAGCCGCTGGGCGAAGTCGTCGTCTTTGCTCGAGTAGCTGATGAAGCAGGAATAGAACTCGATGGCCTTGCCGACCAGCGACCGCATGTAAACGATGAAGTCCTCGGGCACGCCCGCGCCGCGCAGGAAGACTTCCGGAATGTTGCCTTTGGATTTATAAATCGTGTCAATATCGATGGTTGAACGATCGCCGTGCTGCGCCGTCTCGAGCCCCTTGACCGTGCTGAGGTCATTGTCCGCGAAGACAGTCAAAGCCAACCAAGAATTCGCGAAATCTGAGTTTTCGAGGTTCGCCCCGCTGAGGTCAGCCAAAGCGAGGCACGCCTCGCGGAGGTTCGTTCCGCTGAGGTTCCCCCCGCTCAGGTCCGCCGCATCGAGCCTCGCCGTGCTGAGAATGGCCCCGGTGAGGTCCGCCCCGAAGAGGCGCGCCCCCATGAGGTTCGTTCCGCTGAGGTTCGCCCCGCTCAGGTCAGCTTTCGCGAGGTCGGGACGCACTCCGCGATTTTTCTTCCTCCACTCGTTCCACGCACAACTGCCTTGCTTGAGAATATTGAGGTGTTTCGGGTTGGCCATGGTTTGAACCTCGGTAATGGCGGTTGGAAGGGAATACTCACATGGGCACAAATCTCTTGTGGAAACTCCAGACACCTCGCAAATCTGAATATCCAATGACCCCGACCGTGATGGCATTCTATTTGCCGTATTTTGGAATTTTTTGCCACCCGCTCGGGAGGTCTATTCGGTAGTCATTGGATTTGTCGAAGAGGGCATAACCGGAAATTTCCTCCAATCTGCGACCCACGTATTTCGCGACTTTGTCCATGTTGGACTTGTCATTGTGGGTAAACTCAGATGGGTAATCGTAAACAACGCGAACCGTGATCCGCCCCACGCCCTTGGGCGGGATGAAGGGTGGCCCGCTCACACTGACACTCGACGAGGCTGGGGATTGACCGAAGGCTTCGGAGAGGATATCGCCTTGCGCCAGCGTTGCCATGACCACGAGGCCAGAACCGTCACCGACCGTGTAATTGGTGGCAGTCTTATTTTCCAGGTCGTATCCAAACATCACGGGCAAGTTATCGAGTCCTGTCGTTAATTCCAAGGACGCATAGCGCGCTTTTATGGCGTCTGAGTTCCATGGCTTCGGACGTGAAGAGTACCAAGCAATACCGCCCAGCAACAATGCCGCCATGAGGACGGCCCCAGCTCCAAAACCTGCGCCGATACAAAGCCATTTTCTTGTGTTCAGATTCACAGGTGCCCCCTTGAACCGGCTCGATTCTACTCCTCTTTTGCGTCAGAGGCCACGATTCTGCTGAGAACAAACCTCTCGCTAGAAATGCTCCGCTGCGCTATGCTGCCCGCACACGCACCCGGACGGTTCAAGCCATCAAGCGGGCGCCGCCGGGATGACAGGTCACCTTTGGAATGTCGCGGACCTTGTGGCCCTATAGGAGAGTAAAGAGCGGGGAGAAGGGTGTCAGGTACCCTTCCTCCCTGAGAAATGGCGCTAAACAGTGTAGAAGAGGTTCAAACCCCTTGCGCCGATATCTTAGCTCTGGCTGTGGTCGAAATAAGATCTAGCGAAAGCCGCCTGCAATGAGCAGGGTTTCACCGCTGATCCAGGAAGAGTCGGAAGAGGCAAAGAATACCGCCGCAGGAGCAATGTCCTCGGGCCGTCCCAGGCGTCCCAGGGGCGTTTGCGATTTCACGAATTTAGTCACGTCGCTTTCCGCTAATCCCGCCGCGTACCAGCCCTCGGTTTGCACGAATCCGGGATTAATGGCGTTAACTCGAATCTTGCGCGGACCGAGTTCCTTTGCTAAAGACTTTGTCACGGCGTCAACGGCTGCCTTGCTGGCGCTATATACCGTCGCGTAGGGAGGGCTAAGGGTGCTGACAATCGAGCTGATATTCACGATGCTGCCGCCCTCGGGACCGAAGTGCTTTACGGCTTCCCGCGAAGCAAGAATCAGGCCAAGCACGTTCAGATCAAACTGCCTGTTGAAGTGTTCCTCGGTAATGTCTTCGAGCGGAGCGAACTCATACATCCCCGCATTGTTAACGAGGATGTCTAGCTTGCCAAAGGCGTTTTGGGTCTCGGTAAATAGATGCCCGATCTCCTCCTGTTTTGTGACATCGGCCTTGACGGCCATCGCCTTGCCTCCGTGGGCTGTGATCTGATCAACGACGCGATCCGCGCCCTCTTTGCTGGCGGAGTAATTGACAATTACCGCGGCGCCTTCTGCTGCAAGATGCTTGGCGATCGAGGCGCCAATCCCCTTCGACGCCCCCGTGACTATGGCGACCTTGCCGGCAAGCTTCTGTGACATGACAGTGCCTCCTACGTCGGTAGTGTTGCCCCTACGTTAAGGATGTCCCGTGTGGCCCGAAAGATTCCGCCAGAGTCTCGAGTGCCTCGCCGACCGTCGCTTCGGAAACCTGCTCCTCGGGCTCACCCAGGAAGAAGCAGCACGTTTCGCACAGTCTGCCCCGCTTGGGTGGTGGGGCCTGGCCGAGATCACCCGGCTCGAGTTGACCGGAGGTGCAATCGGTATTGAAATCCAAGATCCCTTCTCCCGGCAGAGAACGATAGCGGGGACAGTACTTTCGAATCTCCTTGCGGGTGGCGAACACCATCGAGTGGAACTGTACTTCGATCGAGCGTCTCAACTCGCCCTCCGGCGTCTCGTGGAGTAAAAGGGAAAAGGAGTCGATCTTTCCGGCGAGCTTCACCAAATGGCTTGATCCGTTCCCTAAGATCTCAGGAAGTTTAACCACTGCAATCGTCTTTCGCATAAGCACATCCTTTCCCGGGCGATAGCCCGGAGCTGAGAATTGAGATTTGACACAGAGGATTGCTGAGCGCTTTGACATGTCCGACATCATTGAAATATGCCAGTTCACCGTGCAGTTGATTGGACTATCGCAAAAAGCCCTGTTTTCAAAAACCATCTTCGCCATGCTTAACCTGGCGGGGGCAAAAAAATTCTCTTCGGGATTACAATCTTCGCAACGCCGATCCCTCCGCAGGTAATCTCTATCCCTGCTGTTGTCCCAAAGATCAGACCCCACAACCCAGGGGAATCTTCGCCTCCGAATTACATCCCCGGAGAACCCCACCTGCGCTGGTGGTGTGGTCCACATTCTGAGCGAAGCGAAGAATCTCGCTTTGAGTTCTTTCGCATCAGCCACTTCCATCGGCAGGGCGAGATCCTTCGCTCCGCTCAGGATGACAGCGAAGAGCGCAGGACGACAGCGCCGGTCATTTCTTTCACGCCTTCGGAACGCAGGGACGCAAAAAACTACTTGACAAACTACGCTTAATATGATAGGCTAGCATTTGGTGGCTGGTTGTATGGTCAGGACCCTCGAGACCCCGCCCGTGGCTCCGCTGATTCTCCCTCCAGCGGCAATATGTTATTCCAGCCCTGGCTGCGACCACAGCAAACACCTGAAAACTTACGAGCGAACCGGGAATGTCAATGAAAACAAACAGTCGAGGAGTTAAAGAGTCGAGGAGTCGAGGAGTTGAGCGGCCAATTCAAGAGGTTGGGTCGGATGGCAACGGCTTGCCACTCTTCGACTCTCGACTTACGACTTCTCGACTTGAATTCGACGGAACAAAGCGAGAATATCTATGAAAACAAAGGATCGGCTCGGAAAATCAAGCACCCCTGGCCCCTCCTTATCCAAGGAGGGGAATTCCGGGCTCCCCTCCTCGGAAAAACGGGGGTTGGGGGTGGTGGGACTTTGCGTCCTTGGCGTTCTTTGCGGCCTTGGCGTGAAACAGGCGTCTTGCCGCAGAAGCGGGGACCGACGGAGAATTTGGAAAGAGATGTTTTTTAGAGGGAACGAACTCAGTCATCTTAGGCAAATAAAGGAGTTAGCATTTTTTGAGTGCTCAAAACGAACTGGTTTTTGATGCAAACGAACTCAAAACGAACTCTCGAAATGCCCAAAAAACTGCGCCTTGTGTGGAGACGGACTCAAATTCGCGACTTGAAAGGCATTGGCAGGTGGGCAACCGCGACATTTGCGTGTTTTGCGCCTTGGCGTGAAACCGCGTTTGCCCTTCCGGTAAGTCGCACAGAGAAAGATGTTTTTTCGTGGAAACGAACTCAGTCATCTAGTGCATTTAAAGGACTTGACATTTTCAGGATACACAAAACGAACTGATTTTTTATGCAAACGAACTCAAAACGAACCCCAAAACGAGGCTAAAAGTGCGTAATCTCTATGGCTTCATCATAATATTCGCCTTGCTTGGGAGCGCTGCGGCGCAAACGCCGGCCCCCGATTACCGCAACCCCGCTCTCCCCGTCGAGCAGCGTGTCGCTGATTTACTGAAGCGCATGACGCTCGAAGAGAAGGTCGGCCAGTTGACCACCGCGCGCCGGGGCAACTTCGGCATCCTGGACACGACAGGGAGGTTCAACGACGCGAGCGCGCGCCAGGCCTTTCGCGACATGTTCAGCGTTGACTCAAAGATCAGTCCGCGCGACGCCGCAGTGCTGCGCAACGCCGTGCAGCGTTACCTGCGGGAGAAGACCCGCCTGGGAATCCCCACGATCTTCATGGGAGAAGCTCTGCATGGTTTCATGGAGAACGGCAGCACCAGTTTCCCCCAGGCGCTGGGCCTGGCGAGCACCTGGGACACGGACCTGGTTCGCCGTGCGTTCACGGCCATCGCGGATGAGATGGCTTCGGCCGGCGATAACCAGGCGTTCAGTCCGGTGATCAACCTGGCGCGCGATCCTCGATGGGGGCGGACGGAAGAGACTTACGGCGAGGATCCCTATCTCTCGGCGCGCATGGGCGTGGCGGCCATCCAAGGATTGCAGGGGCTGAACTTTATCATCGACCGCCATCACGTTTTGGCCACCGCCAAGCATTTCGCGGCCTACGGGCAATCGGAGGGCGGGCGAAACCTTGCGCCGGCTAACTACTCGGAGCGCGTCTTGCGCGAGGTATTCCTTGAGGCCTTTCGCGCCGCTGTTGTGGAGGCACAAACGGGAAGCATCATGGCTGCGTACAACGAGATCGATGGCGTTCCCTGCCACGTGAACGGGTGGTTGCTGAACCGGGTGCTTCGCGAGGAGTGGGGATTTCAGGGGTATGTCACCTCGGATGGTGGCGGGCTGCAAATGCTCGTAACCCAGCACCACGTCGCAGCCAATAACGCCGACGCGGCGCGCATGGCGCTCGCGGCGGGAGTGGATTACGACCTCTCGGACGGCTCGGTGTTCAACACTTTGGTCGATCAGGTGCGCGCGGGAAGGATTCCGGAGAGCGAAGTGGACAAGGCCGTGGCGCGAGTTCTGGGCGCGAAATTCCGCTTGGGCCTATTCGAGAATCCCTATGTCGATCCCGACTACGCGGAGCGCATCGCCAGCAGTCCGGAACATCAAAAGCTGGCGCTTGAGGCCGCGCAGGAAACCATCGTGCTTCTGAAAAACGAAGGCAACCTGCTGCCGCTGGATTTAAAGAGACTGAAGAGCATCGCCGTGATCGGTCCGAACGCCGCGGACGTTCACTTGGGCGGCTACAGCCGCGAACCTGCACATAAAGTGAGCATTCTCGATGGCATTCGCAAGCGGGTCGGTCCGGACGTGAAAGTGCTCTACGCCGAAGGCTGTAAGATCACTACCGGCATCCAGGGCTGGCGCGCGTGGTACGAGGACAAGGTTGAGGTTCCGGACGCCAAAAGCCAGCTTGAAAGCATCCGGGCCGCGACCGAAGCGGCGCGGAAGGCCGGCGCGGCCATCGTGGTGGTGGGGGAAAACGAGAGCACAAACCGCGAAGCGTGGTCAGAGAAGCATCTCGGTGACCGCGATTCGCTCGACTTGGTCGGCTACCAGAACCAGCTCATCCAAGCCGTGGTTGAGACTGGCACCCCGACGGTCGTGTTCCTGATTAATGGGCGCCCGCTTTCGATCGATTACGCCGCGGAGCGTGTGCCGGCGATTCTCGAGGGATGGTACCTGGGCGAGGAGGGCGGCACGGCGGCGGCTAGCGTGCTCTTCGGCGACGTCAACCCGGGCGGTAAGTTGCCCGTCACTTTTCCGCGTTCCGTGGGCCAACTCCCCGCCTATTACAATCACAAGCCTTCGCTCGAGCGGAGTTATGTACTTGCCAACAGCAAACCTCTGTTCCCCTTTGGCTATGGACTTAGCTACACGACTTTTCGATTTTCGAATCTGCGCGTCGAACCGGCCCGCATCGGAACCGGCGGAACCGCGACGGTAAGCGTCGACGTGACCAACACCGGCACCCGGGAAGGCGATGAGGTTCCGCAGCTCTACATCCACGAGCGCGTCAGTCCGCTCACCCAGCCGGTGATGCAGTTGAAGGGATTTCAACGCATCAGTCTGAAGCCCGGAGAGAAGCAGACCGTCGAGTTCAAGCTCACATCGGATATGCTCTCGATACTGGACCTCGAGATGCGCCGCGTTGTCGAACCCGGCGTTTTCGACATCCTGGTCGGTGCGAGCTCCGTGGAAACACAGAGCGTCCCGCTGGAGGTGGTGGCGAAGTGAGACTCGCTGCGCTCCGAATGACCATGCGGGGACGAAGGCAGGCAAAAATAACAAGGCCCGCTTCGGAGAAGCGGGCCTGAGAAAAGGGAAAATAGACTGCAGTTAGCGCTTCTTCTTGGCGGGCTTCTTCTTGGCTGGCATGTGATCCCCTCCTCTAGGGAAGTCGGGACGATTTGCGGGGGAGGCCCAGAATTTAGTGGCCATTCCGGCCGACACCACAATATATAGTGGCCCACGCCGTTTTTGTCAAGTGAATTCTGCTCCTCCTCGGACGATGGCCAGCCACTGCTCCCGGAATAAAGCACACGTCACTGCTCGCCCCTTGCCTGCTGCCCGTGGTTGTGCCCAGTGATATGCCTCTCGACGACGTCAATCAGAGCATTGAGACGCTCATCGGTGGTCTTCTGCGATTCGGTCAAACTCTTCTGCGATTCGGTCAAACCCTTCTGCGATTCGGTCAAATCCTTCTGCGCTTCGGCGAGCTTGGCGAGCCGGTCGTCGAGCCGGGTGAAGCGGTCGTCGCTGATTCTTATCGATTCACTTACGATGCCGGCAAGTTCGGCCACCGAGACCCTGAGGTTTGAAACAGTAGCCCCCAGCTTGTCGATATTCGCCTCCGAGCGCGCGACGTTGGACTCAAACTTCGCCTGCATTTGAAGGATGAATTCAATGCTCTTTTCCATCTCTTCTGACGTCATCCCATGTCCTCCGCTTTCGTATGCACTCCTATTGTACCCCACAAGCCATCGTGCTTAACAGGGCGTGTCCCGGGTGAGGAATGCAGCCACACCGGCACCATCCGCAGCCCTCAACCGGCCTCCCCGAAATCAATCACATGAACTTGATTCGTTGGTTGGCCGCCGACTTGGCAATCAGTTGTTGGAGGCGGCGAAATCGAGTTGCTTCCTGCTTGGCGCTGGCCACCCACCCGATGGTCATGCGCTGATAGGAAGGAGGGAAATGCCTGAAGTTCTCCCAGGCGGTTTCCTGCTTGCGGAATTGCTCTTCCAGAGCAGCGGGGAGCTTGGTGGGGAGCGCGGGGGTTTGGCTGCGAGGATCAAAGACCTCCGACCCTGCGGCGGTCATCTTTCCTTCCTTGAGCATCTTCCGCGCGCGCTCGATGTTGATCCGGGACCACTGGCTCTTCGCCTTGCGCGGCGTAAACAGTCGCGCATAGCGCGCCTCATCCAGCTTTCTGATCTTGCCGTCGATCCACCCGAAGCAGATGGCTTCCTCGACCGCATCTTCGTAGGCGATTTGTGGATGGCCTGTCTCCTTCTTGTAATGGACCAGCCAAACCTCTGTTGCCTGTCTGTGATTGGCTTCCAGCCACGCGCGCCACTTGCCTCGGTCTTCGACATACAACGTCTTCATCTTGGCCTCAGTCTTCACATGCTGAATGGATTTCCGCTTTCGCGCGAATGACAGTACCCTGCGGCGGCGAAATTCGTGTTTGCGGAAAGCTGACGGCTGAGAGCCGATAGCTTCTCATCACACGTCCAACCCGATCGACCGCATGAGGTCGAGCGCATTGCTGGTCTTGACGATTCCCGGCTGGAGGCGGTAATCAAAAACCAGTTTCCCATCCTCGAGGCGATCCTCGAAGTGGGCGTTGGCAGCGCGCGGGCCGAGTTCACCTGCGATCTCCGCCAGCGCCAGGTCGTGGGTTGTCACGAGTCCGATCGCCCCGCGCTCGACCAGGCTGCGCACCATGGCTTCCGCGCCGCGCCGCCGGTCGTGGGAATTCGTTCCTTGCAGGAACTCGTCAAGGAGAAACAGCACCGCTAGCCGGCCCTGCGTCAAGTCGACGATTTGTTTCAATCGCCGGATTTCAGCATAAAAGCGCGAGATGCCGCCTTGCAGCGAATCGAGTACACAGATCGACGCGCCCACGGCCAGCGGCGACAGGCGCAGCCGCCGCGCCCGCACCGGAGCGCCGCACTGAGCCAGAACCGCGTTGATGCCGACTGCCCGTACGAACGTGCTTTTCCCCGCCATGTTGGGCCCGCTGATGATGAGCACCCGCAAGCCCTCTCCGAAGCAGGCGTCATTTCGCACCGCGTCATGCTCTGACAGCAAGGGATGAGCCAGACCTTCGGCTTCAAAGCAGGGCGAAGCCGGGCTGAATTCCGGGATAACATCGAAGGGATGCTCGTAAGCATAGCTGCTCAACGACACGAGAGCTTCAAATTCGCCCACCGTGGCCAGCCAGCGGCGCACGGCCTGGCCGGTCCTTCTGCGCCAAATCTCAACTGCGCAGGCGCACTGCAAGGTCCAGAACACGAACAGGTCGATCGAGGCGACGAACATGTTGCCCCTCGAATCGAGATACTCCACCAACCGATTCAAGCGAGCGATCCAGCGTGAGGGAGGCCAGCCCTCCGAATCGAGCGCCCGGCGTAGTTCGATGAGCCGCGGGGTCGTGAATTGCTCGACCTCCAATCGCGCCAGCACGCCGGACAGCAACCCCAGACCGCGAGCAGCGCTCTGGACGGCACGCGCGACGCTTTCCGCGCGCGGGCGGTAAACAAGGTTGAAGCATACGTTGATCGCGCTTACGATTAGCGCCGGATACGCCACCCCCCGGACCATCCAGGCGACAAGACTCGCGAGCCATAGTCCCGCGAGGACACCGGCCAAAGCTCGTAGCGGCGCCGATGCCAACAGCGGCTCCCCTTCGCCCCACGCCGCCAGACTTCCCGAAGGTTCGAGCGACCGCGCGTCCTCCGCCACCACCGCCAGGTCTTCGCGAAGGTCCAACCGCTGTCGCAACTCCTCAATGGCCGCGTGACGGCCACGGACCAGTTCGGGCGGGGCGGGCGCCAGCAGCCAATTCGCGAGTGTCTCCTGGCCGGCCTGGGTGCGCGCTGTGCAGAGCAGTTCGAACAGCGAGCCCGTGCCAAAAAGATCGAGGTCGCGACCATAGGGGTGCGAGGGGTTCTGGAAGCGTTCCCCCGTTTCCCCGGTTCCCATCCAGCGACTTTCAAGTCGCGCCAGCGCACGCTCGTAGTAGGCCACCGTGCGTGAGCACCGCTCTCGCCTTTTGAGTACACGTTCGTGAATGACCGCCAGAACCACAATGGCCGCCAGGGGCGCCGCCACCCAGAAAACCGAGATGACCTTGGCCGCCAGAGCCAGCCCGATCACGATCAGGGTTACGCCGCCCAGCATGAGTTTGCTGATCCCCAGGCGGCGATGTTGGTTCTCGTAATTAGCTTGTGTGGTTTTCAGCGTTTCCAGCCGGCGAACAAACTCGGCTCGCGGATCGCTTGGTCGTTCTGGGGCGGGATTTGGGGCGTTGGAAGCGATCGTCATGCAATGTGAAGGAAGGGGGCGTTGTAGGGGCGACCCTCGTGGTCGCCCTGCGATTCTCGACGTACACGGTCTAGTCGTCAGGCATGTTGTCCTCGACGGCATCAATCGCGGCGATCAGGCTGTCGAGCTTCGCTTTGAGAACTTCCGCCGCTACAGCAATTTCCGGCAGAAGGTCGAGGCGGGCTGGGCTATCCGCCGGCAGGCTGGCAAGCCGTCTGCGGAGTTCTTCAAGCTGCTTGTAGTATTCATGTACCTCGCCCAACGCCCAGTCGGCATCCTCCAGTGATGGAATCCGCTCCGTCAGCTTTGCGCCCATGCTGTCACCTTCTGCTGAGCCTTTCCCGTAAACGTTCAATTTACTTTTTCCACCCGTCGATCTCGCCACGCCAGTGGTTGATCCGTTTCATGTTGCAGTTCGGCTTCGCTTCCTCGTTCTCGATCTTTTTCTCGTGCACCGCGATGGCCTGCTCCAGCCCTGCGATCCGGTTCCGAATGTTCTTGTTGCGACCCATCGCTCAGGGCCATCTTACCACCAAGTGCGGCCTGTTGCAGCAAACTGGCTGCGACGGCGCTGACTTTAAGCAAAAAGGCCGCGATCGCTCGCGGCCTTAGTTCTTTACTGTGAACTGTTGACTGTCGACTGTTAACTTGTCTTTGACAACTGAGTTGAGCAGCCACGCCCCTCTGAAATTTCAAATCTCAAATTTCAAATTCGAAATTTCAAATTGCCGAGCGTGCGCTCCGGGCCTGCCGAGCCGAAGCTCGACCCCAGAGCCGGTTCTCTCTTAGAAAGGAGGTGATCCAGCCACAGGTTCTCCTACAGCTACCTTGTTACGACTTCACCCCAATCATGGGTCATAC
>Ga0326728_10001655_pt1 | contig 77678 bp, 68 predicted proteins | sample MB3enrmetagenome_FD_207602 | JGI IMG/M metagenome (GOLD analysis project Ga0326728, IMG submission 207602) | Lab enriched peat soil microbial communities from McLean, Ithaca, NY, United States - MB31MN | ecosystem: Environmental > Terrestrial > Soil > Wetlands > Peat | place: USA: New York...
GACTCGAGGCCGCCTATCACAAAGCCGACAAGGCCATTGAGAACATTGTTACCCTGTTACAGGCAGCTTGATGTTACATGCGATTGTTGAAGTAGTTCTGTTTACGAATGAAGACCTAAGAATCTAATGTGCTGCAAGTCCGCCGCGGCGGCTGGCGTCCAGCGGATACGCATTTCTATGAGCGCAACATCCGTTCCAGGCGGGCGTCCATTTCTTCTTCCTCGATGAACTCCCCCCGGTCGGCCTGTGCCATGCCTTCCCGCACGGCTGCGCGAAAGCGGGCATCTTCCCCAAGCAGGCGCAAGGCGGCATCCTTCACCAGCCGTTCGGCATCGGTGCCTTCCCTACTGGCGATCTGTCCAAGCTGCGCTTCCTGCTCAGGGGTGAAATAGACTTCCATCGCCTTCAGAGTACGGCAAAAACCTCGCTTGTGGCAAGCTGCACGATGACTGCTCTGAGGCTGCGGCTATTCTCTGCCTCTGAGGATCGCGGCCAACACGCGGGGGCTGCGCCGTCCGTGCATCACGGCCACAATCCACAAGGGCTTTTCCTCCGGCGCATAGGCAATCAGGTATTCGCGCACCACCGTAAAGCGCAACGGCCGCGAAGTCAGGTCCGGCCGCTTGTGGCCTTGATACGGAAACGGCGCCAGCGCGTCGATGCTAACCAGGATATCCGCAATCACTCTGTCGGCGGCGGCGAGACTATCTTCGGCGATGTACTCCCAAATCTCATCAAGATCAAGCGCCGCTTCCGGGTGGAAATCGTAGCCGCTCATGAACCGAGCGATGCGCGTCGGGCAGCGCTTTTCGCACGCAAACGGGCTATTACCTCGTCGCCGGGGACCGGCTTCACCCTGCCGCTTTTCAGATCGTCATAGCGGCTGTCGAGCATTTCGCGAGTCTGTACGAGCTCGGCAACGTATCCGGCCATGGCGTCCTCAACCAGTTTCTCGGGCGCACGTCCGGTCTCGACCACCAATTGGTCGATCCTGGCTTGCAAGTCCGGAGCGAAGTTCACTTCCATCGCCTTCAGAGTACGGGAAAGCCTCCCCGGAGGCAAGTCGAGCTACGCGCGCACTTCCGCCACACGCTGCCGCCGAACCTTGATCCTGCTCTCGTTCCTGCGGGCGGCGGCCAGGTCCCAGGCAAGCTGCATCCGCAACCACGTCTCCTCCGTGCTGCCAAAGGCTTTGGTGAGCCGGATCGCCATTTCCGGACGGATGCCGGATTTGCCGTTGATAACATTGTTGAGAGTCGGCCGCGTGACGCCGAGAACCTTCGCCCCCGCGGTCACCGAGAGGCCCAAAGGCTCCAGACAATCGTGCCGGACAATGCGGCCGGGATGGGGCGGGTTTTTCATGGGCACGGCGTTTGTCTCTTTCGTTAAGGGCAGTCGATCAGTTCCACGTCAAAGGCGTCCGTTCCTTCAAACCGGAAAACGATGCGCAAGTTTGCCCGCACGGTCACGGACCATAAGCCTTTCCACTCGCCTTTGAGCGGGTGCAGGCGATACCGGGGAATCTCCAGAGCTTGCGGCGTGGTGGCCGTATCCAGAACCGCGAGGATGGCGAGAAGCTGAACGGGGGTCGGACTCATATATAATAATCGTGCCCCGCGAATGGAGGAGCAAAGTGGAACATTTGTTCGAGAGCCAGGAGACGCTGGCGCTTTTCCTGATGTTCTTTATCCCCGGCTTCATTACTCTGAAAGTCTACGATCTTCTGATCCCCGGAGAGACGCGAGACTTCTCAAAGTCGCTCTTCGACGCCGTCGCCTATAGCTCCCTGAACTTCGCCGCGCTTCTTTGGCTCGTACAGCTTCTCCTGTCAGGGCGCGTACCACCCTGGCTGTGGTACGAGGCTCTGGCCGTTTTGTTGATCGGCATGCCGGCTTTGTGGCCGGTGATATTCCTGCGGCTCCGCAAGTTCCCGTGGATAGCTCGCCGGCTCACCAGTCCAAACGCCAGAGTTTGGGACGACATCTTCGCAAGACCGACCTCCTACTGGGTGATAGTCCATCTCAAAGATCAAAGGAGAATCGGAGGCCGTTATCGGACACGATCCCTCACCTCCCGCAGCCCTGCCCCGCCGGAGATCTATCTTGAAGAGGTGTGGCACGTAGACCCGGACGGCGGCTTTACAGGTACTCGTGTCCAGGGGACCGCGGGCATTCTGATCATGGGGAGCGACATTCTGGCACTGGAGTTTTTCCGGTAGAATCAAAAGGGGGGAAGGCCAATGCCAAGCCGGAATACCGACACTGCCGACGACGTCGACAATCTTCGCGAGACCCATCAGCCGGACGTGCCGCTTACTTACAGCCCGCCACTGAACAGCGGGAACTATCACCCTACCGGCGCGCTTTCACCGACACCTCCAACGGGTGGCTCGGGGGTCCCCTCGGGGAGGAACGCAACCGGTGCTTCGGCAGCCTCGGTCCCCTCCGCAGGGAACGGTTCCTCTACGTAGACGTTGCCGCTGCGGAAAGTGACGACGGAAACAGGTTCCACAAGGGACCGTGCGTGAAACGCCATCAACCCATTAGCTGAGAGAGACGCTTTTTAGTATCATTCAGGCATGGCCCTCGTTTTGGGCAAGGTTCACTCGCTCGGAGAGTTCACCGAACAGGTTCGCCAGATCCGCGCTGATTGGACAGTGCCAGAGGACAAGGAACTTTGGTTCAGGGGCGAGAAGCGCGATTACGGGGACACGCGGCTGCGACCGATTCTTTACCGCCCACCGCGAAATCGCAGTTTGAAGCCAATCGGCGACCTTCTCGACATCGAAGACGATCTGTTCGAAGCCTTCCAACGATCTAACGCGCAGTTGACAGACACCGTGATCGAGGACGACTTCGACGGATACTTGCTCATGCAGCACCACGGCGGACCAACCCGACTGCTCGACTGGTCAGACGGCTCCCTTATGGCTCTGCATTTCGCTCTGCGTAACAAGCAGGGGAATGAAAACGACTCCCTTGTGTACGTACTCGAGCCCTCTCGGCTGATGGCTACGCTAGATGCGTGCCCAGACACTGCGCTCCGCGAACAGCGGTGGGCCGAACACGTCAAAGCTAGCCCCGAAGACGCGGACGAGGACTCTTCGAGTATCTATTTGCCGTCGTCGGATGGGAGTGAACGAGACTTTGACCTTCCGCGGATTCCGATGCTTCTGCGGTTTTCTCATTTCTCCCGCCGAGTCGCCGCGCAACGCAGCCAGTTCATCGTTTTTGGCTCTGCCCCCTCATGGCTCTCGGACGAGATCAGCAAACCTGATTCCTCGATTTGCTCAATTACCATCGACGGCCACGATACGAAAACGATCCGAGCGGAACTAAGGGAATGTGGCGTGACCGAGTCCGTCATCTTCCCTGACCTCGACGGGCTGGGCAGGGAGTTGAAACAGTTGTGGGAAGATCGTCAGTAGATCTCAGTGGCGCTTCCGACGCTGATTCAAAACTCACTTTTTTTCACCATCGGCGACTCGTTGGTTCACTGCCTCTTTAGCGCAACACGGACCACGCAGTGTGAGGTTGAGGGACCGCACTTCCAACGAAGCAACCAGTGGTACAATCGATTGGAAACAAAGGACAATTCGCCATGAGGGACAGGAGGCGATTCGCGGTTGGTGCGAAGGTTCGAGTGAGGAACCCCGGCGTGAGTGGAATTGCGACTCAACTAGACGACAAGCCGACTGCTCTCGCGGAATACTGGCACACAATTCAAACGGAGTACGGGGAGCGCAGGGAGCCCGGATGTAATCTCGAACTGGTCCCAAGGCCTATGACGAACCCGGAGGTAGGAACGATGCCCAAAATGGACGTCGAAGAGCAATTGTTGTTGCCAGAGCAGGCCATCGCCCTTTTGCGTTCTCAATTGACGGAACCTGTCGAAGCCCTCCGCCACGACAGCCCCGATGTCGATGGTTGGGAACGAGTCACCCTGACAATCGTCGAGCGTGCATTTGGGAAACATACGCGCAATGCAAATCATTTTGGCTGCTCGGTCAGTTACCCTCACGAAACTGAGGAGGAAGCTCAACATGCGCACGTGCAGCATATCACTTTGAAGAAAGGAATGTTACGAGCTTTCATTAAGGAGCTCGAAATCATTCCGCCCAAACGCCCTCCCGTGGATGTCACTCGCCAAGGCGTGTTCTTCGCAGGTCAAACATTCGATGCGCTGTCGGTTGCCGCTCAAATCTTCGCAAGCGCAAAGACGAGCTTCGTGCTGATTGACGGATATTTGGGAGCCGATACACTGAATCTGCTACCTACACACCCACGTGGAATAGCAATCAGAATTCTCACCAAACCACTTTTTCCGGCGGTGAAGACACTCTGTCGAGCCTTCAAGGCGCAGCACGGCTCCCTGGCGGTAAAAAGTTCCCCAGCCTTTCACGATAGATTCGTCGTGATCGACAATTCTGCCGTCTACCACTTTGGTGCCTCGGTCAAGGATCTCGGGAAAAGGGCCTTTATGTTCTCGCTCATAGAAGAACCAGAGATAGTCGCCGCAATCCAAGCAAAGTTCGCCACAGAGTGGGGCGCGGCGACGGAAGAGATCTAAGGAACTTCGCGGCGGGGCATGACTCGACTTGCGAAAACCGTCCGGAGCCAGTTCGACTTTAGAATGCACGGAAACATGCCCCACGGCTCGGGAGCCAACGGCCATCTTCCATCCACTCCCCCTTGCTACACTGAAATCTCCCCCCTCCCATCCATGCAACAGCCAGACAAAGTGTACGAGCCCCGCCGTTTCGAGCCCGCCTGGGCCCAGTGGTGGATCGACCACAACCTCTTCCGCGCCGACCCGCACCGCCCCGGCCCCGTGTTCTCCATGGTCATCCCCCCGCCCAACGTCACCGGCTCCCTGCACATGGGCCACATGCTCGACCACGCCATCATGGACGCCGCCGTCCGCTGGCATCGCATGCGCGGCGACAACACCCTCTGGCTCCCCGGCACCGACCACGCCGGCATCGCCACCCAAATGGTGGTCGAGCGCCAGCTCGCCAAAGACGGCATCACCCGCCATCAGCTCGGCCGCGCCGGCTTCGAACAGCGCGTCTGGGAGTGGAAGCGCCAATACGGCGGGCGCATCACCGAACAAATGAAGGCCATCGGCGACAGCGTCGATTGGACCCGCGAGCGCTTCACCCTCTCACCCGAGCTCTCCCACGCGGTCACCGAAGCCTTCGTGCTCCTCTACGAGCGCGGCCTCATCTACCGCGGCACCTACATGGTGAACTGGTGCCCGCGCTGCCACACCGCGCTGTCCGACCTCGAAACCATCCATGAAGACACCGAGGGCAGCCTCTGGCACATCCGCTACCCGGTCACCGAAACGGGCCATTTCCTGACCGTCGCCACTACGCGCCCCGAGACCATGCTGGGCGACACCGCCGTCGCCATCAACGCGCGCGACCCGCGCTACATGCACATGCATGGCCGCACCGTCCGGCTCCCGCTGATGGACCGCGAGATCCCCATCATCCTTGACGATCTCGCCGACCCCGAGTTCGGCTCCGGCGTGGTCAAGGTCACCCCCGCGCACGACCCCAACGACCTCGAAGCGGGCAAGCGCCACAACCTGCCGCATGTCAAGGTCATCGACGAGAACGGCCACATGACCGCCGAGGCCGGCCCCTACGCCGGGCTCGGCCGCTTCGAGGCCCGCGCGCGCATCGTCGCCGATCTCGAGAAGCTCGGTCTGCTCGAAAAGGTCGCGTCGTACGCGCTGGCCATCAGCAAGTGCGACCGCTGCAAGACCATCATCGAGCCGCTGGTCTCGACCCAATGGTTCGTGCGCACCAGGCCGATGGCCGAGAAAGTGATCGCGGCGGTGGACGGCGGCCGCATCCGCTTCGTCCCCGAAAACTGGAACGCCACTCCGCTGTGCAATTTGCGATTCCGGCGGCTAGCCTCGATCTCCACGCGTGACAAGCCAAATGTTAGGTCAAGGCAGTACCGTGGAAATCGAGGCTAGACTGACCTTGTAGCAAGCCTGCTAGACTTCGCTTTATGCGAACCACCATGCTTGTCAGTTGCCTCTCTCTGATCGCGGTCGTTCTGGACCTACTGGTTTTTCGCCCGCCGCCAACGTGCGCCCAAAGCCCCGGCCCACGTTGGAGCGTCGTAGTAACCGAGATCCCACTCGTGCCGCATGACAACAAGGGGCGCACCGGCCTTGAGCCCATAACAGGCGACACCGTCGGCTTCTCCTGCCTTCTCGATAAAGACGGTGTGCCTCAGTGCTACGTAGCGACGAGGTTGCGGTGAATGATTGGCCTACGGGGCAAATCATTCACCGCAGACCTAGCGCACTACCAGATCGCGGAGGCAGCTCAAGGGCGTCAATGGACCTGATACACTTCTGCCATGCGAACCACGCCCATTCTAGCCAGGTGGCTCCCGTTTAACGCTCGCATCGCTGGCGCTCTCTTCCTGCGGGAAGCCACCATCTATGGCAGCGGCACAGCCAGCCAGCCCAGTTCGTTATCAGCGATTCGTGCCGGTTCCGCGCCAGCCGGAAAACGTTCAAGGAGTGCCGTGGTCAGGAGCGTTCGCACTCGACACTAAGACAGGACATCTCTGTTTGACCTACGCAGATGTCCCCCAACAATGGCGTGACGACCTCCCCATGTGCTCCGATTTGTTTGACAGGTATCCAGACGCACCGTAGCACCGCCGGGCAGTCAGGAAACACCCGTCTCCCCCCTGCGACCTCACTACCAAACGTCAGCAGGGGAGGCGCAGAGCTATACTTACGGAGATGCTGAGCGACACCGTCATTGAGACAACATGTAAGGCGATCGAGTCGAAGTTCGAGGCGATCTCAAAGGCAGAAATGGCGGCTGACGGGCCGCCTCCTCACGTTCTCTACCATTACACCTCGACAGAAGGCCTTCACGGGATCATCGAAAAACGTGAGCTTTGGGCAACGAACGTTCTCTATTTAAACGACACCTCCGAACTTTCTGGAGCCTTTGAGCTTCTCACGTCTGAACTAGAATCGGCACCTTTGAAAATTGGTCAAAAGGCTCGTGATTATTGCCTTTGTACCGAAGTGTATTCGGAGCGCATTCCGCTGGACCATTTCGTGACATCCTTCTGTGAAAAGGGAGATCTTGTGGGTCAGTGGCGCGCATACGGCGCTCCGGGTACGGGTTATTCAATTGGCTTTCAGGCATCCGCGCTTCAATGCGCAGCTAATCGGGAGGAGAACAACCTCCGAGGGGCATGCGCTCTTCGAAAGGTGCAGTACAATTTGGTTCGGAAGAAGGAGATGATTCGCGCGCGTATCGCCGTTCTTAACGAAATCTTGGAGCCCATGGCAAACGAATTGGAGCCCCCACCTGACGAAGAGGTTCGTGGACTGGAACGGCTCCTGCAGCAGATCACGGCAAGCTTTGCCGCGACCATGGCGTTGATGAAACACGACGCATTCGAACAGGAGCAAGAATGGCACCTGGTTCGAACGCTGTGGCAGAAGCGCGATCCGACATCATATTGGCCCGTTCAGGTGCGACCGATTCGTGGCAAACTCGCGCCCTATGTCCCAATCTCGTGGGAAGCGTCCAACACCACAGGCCCACAGGGAATCTGCGGGATCGACGGGGTGCGCTGCGGCCCGTCCGTAGTCCCCGAGCTTCAAGAAAAAGCCGTCCGGGATTTCTTAGCCGCCCGGAACTGTTGGAAGGCGCGCGATCACGTGGTTCGGTCTGGAGTCCCGCTCCGGGCGTGATGCGATGGGGCATTCGCCGGCTCTGCGGCCAAAACCTTCAGACGGTCACGGGAAGCGCTTCCCGCTTGAGTATTTCCTGCTGGAAGGTCCCCGGCGCTGCTTTCTCGGGCCGTACTTCTGCTCGGCCCTTCGGACATATGCGTTCACGATCTGAACGTAGTCGAACGTCGGCCTCAACCTGTCCGTGAGCACCACACGGATCTTGCGCATGTAGGCCTGTCTCAACGTTTCGTGTTCAGAGAGTGGCAAGTCCTTGCCCTCGGGTGTGTCCTGAATGCAGTGGGCACCTGCAATATCGTTTGGCACCCCAAAGAAATCATTGAGCCGGTTCTTGATTCGAGAAAGCACAGAGATGTCCCTGTCGAATCTGCTTGAAGAGGGGTCCCGCATGTGACTTTCGGCTTGCACCCATGCTCCGTCGCAAAGATTCCTAAACGTCTGCTCGTCGATGAATTCTGGCACGTTTGATCGCCCTTGCTCGAACGATACCAAAAAACGCGAGGTCGCGCCTCTCGGACTAGAGAGGCCCTCCTCTAATCGTGAAGTCCGTTCTTTGCGCCACGCGTGGCCCTCCTCCACCACCCCGCTGCTACACTAGAATACTCCCCCGCCCTCATGCAACAGCCAGACAAAGTGTACGAGCCCCGCCGTTTCGAGCCCGCTTGGGCCCAGTGGTGGATCGACCACAACCTCTTCCGCGCCGACCCCCACCGCCCCGGCCCCGTATTCTCCATGGTCATCCCCCCGCCCAACGTCACCGGCTCCCTGCACATGGGCCACATGCTCGACCACGCCATCATGGACGCCGCCGTCCGCTGGCATCGCATGCGCGGCGACAACACCCTCTGGCTCCCCGGCACCGACCACGCCGGCATCGCCACCCAAATGGTGGTCGAGCGCCAGCTCGCCAAAGACGGCATCACCCGCCATCAGCTCGGCCGCGCCGGCTTCGAACAGCGCGTCTGGGAGTGGAAGCGCCAATACGGCGGGCGCATCACCGAACAGATGAAGGCCATCGGCGACAGCGTCGATTGGACCCGCGAGCGCTTCACCCTCTCGCCCGAGCTCTCCCACGCGGTCACCGAAGCCTTCGTGCTCCTCTACGAACGCGGCCTCATCTACCGCGGCACCTACATGGTGAACTGGTGCCCGCGCTGCCACACCGCGCTGTCCGATCTGGAAACCATCCATGAGGACACCGAGGGCAGCCTCTGGCACATCCGCTACCCGGTCACCGAAACGGGCCATTTCCTGACCGTCGCCACCACGCGCCCCGAAACCATGCTGGGCGACACCGCCGTCGCCATCAACGCGCGCGACCCGCGCTACATGCACATGCATGGCCGCACCGTCCGGCTCCCGCTGATGGACCGCGAGATCCCCATCATCCTCGACGATCTGGCCGACCCCGAGTTCGGCTCCGGCGTGGTCAAGGTCACCCCCGCGCACGACCCTAACGACCTCGAAGCCGGCAAGCGCCACAACCTGCCGCACGTCAAGGTGATCGACGAGAACGGCCACATGACCGCCGAGGCCGGCCCCTACGCCGGGCTCGACCGCTTCGAGGCCCGCGCGCGCATCGTCGCCGATCTGGAGAAGCTCGGCCTGCTCGAGAAGGTCGCGCCGTACGCGCTGGCCATCAGCAAGTGCGACCGCTGCAAGACCATCATCGAGCCGCTGGTCTCAACCCAATGGTTCGTGCGCACCAGACCGATGGCGGAGAAGGTGATCGCGGCGGTGGACGGCGGCCGCATCCGCTTCGTCCCCGAAAACTGGAACGCCACCTTCTACAACTGGATGCGCAACATCCGCGACTGGTGCATCTCGCGCCAGCTCTGGTGGGGCCATCGCATCCCCGCCTGGCATTGTGGTGTGTGCCATGAAATCACGGTGGCTCGCACCACGCCCGCCGCGTGCGCGCAATGCGGTTCGCACGAAGTCACTCAGGACACCGACGTGCTCGACACCTGGTTCAGTTCCGGCCTGTGGCCCTTCTCCACGCTCGGCTGGCCCCATCAAACCGCGGATCTGAAAACGTACTACCCCACCTCGGTCCTCATCACCGCCTACGACATCATCTTCTTCTGGGTGGCGCGCATGATGATGATGGGTCTCGAGCTGGCCGGCGACGTTCCCTTCCGCGAGGTGCACATGCACGGCCTCGTGCGCGACAAGGACAAGAAGAAGATGTCCAAGACGCGCGGCAACACCATCGACCCGCTGGACGCCAACCAGAAGTACGGCACCGACGCCGTGCGCATGTCGCTGCTCATGGGCGCCGGCGCGGGCACCGACATCGTCTACACCGAGGACCGCCTCACCACCGCGCGCAACTTCGCCAACAAGCTGTGGAACGCGGCCCGCCTGATCTTCATGAACATGGAGCGCAGCGGCGTCGAGCCGTGCCTGGCCGACCCCGTCCCGCCCGAGACCACGGAAGACCGCTGGATGTTCAGCCGCATCAACCAGACGGCTGCCAGTGTCGCGGGCCTCTTTGAGCAGCATCGCTACAACGAGGTTGCCCAGGAGCTCTGGCATCTTTTCTGGGACGACTTCTGCGACTGGTACCTCGAGGTGAAGAAGCTGCGCCTGGCCGAAGACACCGGCCTCGACGAGGACTGGCGCAATCTGTTGTACGCGTTCAGTTGCATCCTGCGCTTCCTGCATCCGCTCATCCCGTTCATCACCGAAGAGCTGTGGCATCGGCTGGACCCCTCCGGCGGCTCCATCGCGCTCGCCGCCTACCCGCAGCCTGACCTCGAGCTCGCGGCGTCGGAGAACCCGGAGCGCGACATGCAACTGTTCCAGCTCATGGTCACCGAGGTCCGCAACCTGCGCGCCGATCAGAAGCTCGACAAGAAGCTCCATCTCAACGGGACCCTGGAGTGCCCGCCCGACGCGTTCGAGGTGGCCGAGCGCGAGCTGGCCATCATCGAGAAGCTCGCCAACGTGAAGCTCGATCTGAAGCCGGCGGCCTCGCTCAAGCTGGCGCTGCAGCTTCCCGAAGCGGACAAGTCGGCCATGCGCGCCCGCCTCGACAAGGAAACCGCGCAGCTCGAAAAACTGATCGCCGGAATCGACGCGCAGTTTGCCGACGAGCAATCCCTCGGCCGAAAGCCCGAGCACATCGTCAACGGGCTGCGCGAGAAGCGCGCCGGCTACGAAGCGCAACTGACCAAAGCACAGGCCGCCCGCGATGCCCTTTGACGTTTCGCATCTCGAGGCGCGGGAGGCCGTCCATCGCGCGCTGGCCGAAGACATCGGCCTGGGGGACATCACCACCGAGCTCACCGTCGACGCCGGCCGCCACGCCACCGGCGCTTTCTTCGCGCGCGAGCCGCTGGTGCTGGCCGGGGTCGAACTCTTGCCGCTCATCTACGAGGTGCATGGCGGCGTGGACGACCTCGACATCCACCGCCTCAGCGGCTCCCGGCTGGTGGGGGGCGTGAAGATCGCCGATGTGCGCGGCCCGGCCCGCACCCTGCTCACCTGCGAGCGCGTGGCGCTGAACTTCCTGCAGCGGCTCAGCGGCATCGCCACGCTGGCCAGCCAGTACGTGCGCGCCGTGGAGGATACTCGCTGCCGCGTGCTGGACACGCGCAAGACCACGCCCGGCCTGCGCCGTCTGGAGAAGATGGCCGCGGCCGCCGGCGGCGTCACCAATCACCGCATGGGCCTGTACGACGCAGTGCTCATCAAGAACAACCACATCACCGCGGCCGGCGGCGTGCGTGCCGCCCTCGAAGCCGTGCAGAAGGCGGGCATGCCGGCCGAGATCGAAGTACGCAGCCGCCTGGAGCTAGACGAAGCGCTCGCCGCGGGCGCGCAGCACCTCCTGCTCGACAATTTCACGCCCGCCGAAGCCGCCGAGTGGATTCGCGTCATCGACGGCCGCGCCACCGCGGAACTCTCCGGCGGCATCACGCTCGAAACCGCGCGGGCCTACGCCGAGACCGGCGCCGACTTCATCTCCGTCGGCGCCATCACCCACTCCGCCCCCGCCGTGGACATCAACTTCCGCCTGGAACTCTCATGAATTGATACACTACCACAGGACCTGGAGCCAAAATGGAAATCCCGGGACATACCGCGATGAGGTGAGGTCGACATGAGGAAAGTGTTGCGGATCACGGCGGCGGCGCTCGCGACGGTCGTCGCCCTGTTTTGCGTCGTGGCCGTCGGCTACGTTGTCAACAACCTGAACTACTTCAACTGGGGAATGGCGCGCGTCTGGAGGGCGGGCTACGTCGAGAAACAGGTGACGATCAACGGCTCGGTCATGAACTACGCCGTGGGCCCGGACAACGGGCCGGCGCTGCTCCTCATCCACGGGCAGTCGACCGACTGGCAGAACTACTATCCCGTGCTGCCCAAGCTGGCGAAGCGCTACCATGTCTACGCAGTCGACTGTTACGGGCACGGGAAATCCGCACGCGCGCCCGAGAAGTACACGAACGTTGCGATGGGGCGCGACCTGCAGCAGTTTCTCGTCCAGGTGGTCGGCAGGCCGGCCATCGTGTCAGGGCACTCATCTGGAGGGCTGCTGGCGGCCTGGATCGCCGCTTACGCTCCGGAACAGGTGAGCGGGGTCGTCCTGGAGGATCCTCCGGTTTTTGCCACCCTGCTCCCGCGGGCAGAGAAGACGTGGAACTGGGTCGATCTCGCGACGTCGGCCCACACCTTCCTCGCGACCGGCCAGACCGACTGGGTGAGCTACAACGCCGAGCACAGCCTCATGTGGAAATTCTTCGGCAACAGCAAGCAGGGGCTCCTCAAGCAAGCGCTGACCTACCACGCCCAACACCCCGGGCGGTCAATCAAATGGTGGGAGCTGCCGCCGATCATGAACGAGTCCTTCCGCGCGATGGACCACTACGACCCGCGCTTCGGAGACGCGTTCTACACCGACAGCTGGGACACGGGATTCGATCACGAGGCTACCCTGGCCGCCATCCAAGTCCCCGCGGCGTTCATTCACACGAACTGGAGCTACGACTCCGACGGCATCCTCCTGGGCGCCACAGACGGCAAAGACGCCGCACGCGCCCGCTTGCTCATCAAGGGCGTCCAGTTCTACCAGGTGGACTCCGGCCACGGCTTCCACTGGGAGAAGCCGGACGCCTTCGTCAAGATCGTGGACGACCTCGCGGACCGCGTCGGGCGCTAGCTTAGGTACGTTGTAGACATTGCAAAGGCAAACCGGCGACACAAGGAGGACCGGGTAATGGCAAGCGGAATTCCTTACAAGCAGGCAAAGCTGGCAGAGACATGGGATGCGATCGTGATCGGCTCCGGCATCGGCGGACTCACAGCGGCAGTCCTGTTGGCTGCGCACGCGGACAAGCGCGTGCTGGTCCTTGAAAGGCACTACGAGGCCGGCGGGTTCACCCACACGTTTCATCGTCCGGGATACGAATGGGACGTGGGTCTGCATTACATCGGCAAGATGCAGGATGAGAACTCGGCGGAGCGCCGCGCATTCGACCACCTTACCGAGGGCAAGGTACGGTGGCAGCCCATGCCAGAGATATATGATCGCTTCATCATCGAAGGCCGGACATTCGAGTATGCCGCCGGACTGGAGCGCTTCCGGGAAGGTCTCGGCCAGTCGTTTCCGGGCGAAATCAGGGCCATCGACCGGTATATCGCGGCGGTTCAAGCGTGCAACCGCGCGAGTGGCCTTTACAACGCGGAAAAGGCGGTTCCGGCTCCGGTGGCGGCGCTGGCCGGCAGTCTGATGCGCGTGCCCTACATGCGGTGGGCGAGATGCACCACGCGGGAGGTCCTCGAGAGTTTCACCAAAAATCGAGAACTGATCGGGGTGCTAACCGGGCAATGGGGCGACTATGGGTTGCCGCCCGCAAAAAGCAGCTTTGCCGTCCACGCCAAGATTGCCCAGCACTATTTTTCCGGGGGTAGCTACCCGGTTGGTGGAGCGGGTGTCATCGCGGCGGCCATGGTGCCGCGGATCGCGCGCGATGGCGGAATCGTGGTCACCAGCGCCGAGGTCGCAGGTATTCTGCTCGAAGGCGCGAAAGTAACTGGCGTGCGGATGAGCGACGGACGGGAGTTCCGCTCGGACATGGTGCTGAGCGATGCGGGAGCGGTCAACACATTTGAGCGGCTGCTGCCGTCGAATCTGCCCGCACTGGATTCGTTGCGCCGCCAATTGCGCATGCTCCAGCCTTCGACAGCGCATGTCGAGCTTTATGTTGGACTGTCGCAGAGCGATGCCGCGCTTGGGCTGCAAGGCACGAACCTCTGGGTGTATCCATCCTTCGATCACGATGGGAATGTGGAACGGTCCGCGCGGGACATCGATGCGCCGTTGCCGGGTGTCTATCTCTCCTTCCCTTCGGCCAAGGACCCGGATTTTCAACGGCGTCGTCCGGGAAAGAGCACGGTCGAGGTCATCACCATGCTTCCTTATGCGGCATTCGACCGCTGGGGAGAAACGCGCTGGAAGCGGCGCGGAGACGATTACGATGCGCTGAAGGAACGACTTACCACGCGGCTGCTCGCCGAACTGGAGCGGCAAGTGCCCTCCGTGGTTGGCAACATCGCCCATAGCGAGATGTCCACGCCGGTCACGACACGGCATTTCATGAACTATGCGCATGGAGAGATCTATGGCATCGCCTCCACGCCGGACCGTTTCCGGATGCGCGAGCTAGGAGCCAGAACGCCGATTCGCGGCCTCTGTCTTACGGGGCAGGATGCGTCCGGCCTGGGTGTGGTGGGGGCTATGTTTGGCGGATTCATCGGCGCTTCGGCCGCAACAGGGAAGAACTTCTTTTCGTTGCTATCCAAGCCTCGTGTTGCGCGAGGTCTGAATGGCTCGCGCTGAAGTGGCGCCATCGCATAGTGGACAATCGCAATCCTTCAGAATGCGGTGAGGAGCAGATTGTCGGCTACACGGAAGTTATCTACTATGAAGTGCTCCGCAACTCCCTTTACTCCCTCTACTCCCTCTGCTCCCCATGCCTCTTGATCTCCCCGCCGTGCGCGCCGCCCTCCCCGGCCGTGACATCCACTGGCGCCAATCCGTCGGTACAACCATGCACGAGTCCGCGCTGCTGGCTGCCGCCGGTGCGCCTTCCGGCACCGTCGTCGGCGCCGACGAGCAGACCGCCGGCCAGGGCCGCTTCGGCCGCCACTGGCACTCCGAGCCCGCGACCGGCCTGTACTTCTCGGTGATCCTGCGGTTCCCTCTTGCCGCCGCCGACACGCCGCTGGTCACCCTGGCGCTCGGCTTGGCCGTGGTCGAAGCCATCCTCGAAGTGACGGACATTGTCTGCGATCTTCGCTGGCCCAACGACGTGCTCATCGCCGACCGCAAGTGCGCGGGCATCCTCACCCAGATGGAGAGCAAAGCGGTAGTGGCCGGCATCGGTATCAACGTCAACCAGTCAGATCTGCCTCCAGACATCGCCGATATCGCCACGTCGTTGCGCCTCGCCTCCGGACGCACGCACTCGCGCGAACAGGTCCTCATCCGCCTGCTGCCAGCCATTGACGAATGGTGCAATGTGCTCGCGCGAGAAGGCCGCAATCCAATCCTGGGCGTCTTTACAGCATGCTCCAGCTACGTGGCCGGCCGCCGCGTCACCGTCGAAATCTCCGAAGGTCAGACCCTCACCGGGACCACCGCCGGGCTCACCGCCGCCGGCTTCCTCGTAGTCCGCGACGACTACGGCAAAGAGCATACAATCGTAGCCGGAGGAGTTCGCCCAGCCTGATGCTGCTCGCCCTCGACGCCGGCAACACCAACGTCACCATCGGGGTTTTCGCCAACGACCGGAAACTGATCGCGCGTTGGCGCCTGCGCACCGTGCACGGCCAGACCGCCGACGAGTGGGGCATCCTCATCCTCAACCTGCTGGCCATCTCTTCCCTCGACGTGGCCGCCATCGACGGCATCGCCATCTCCACCGTGGTACCGCCCATTCGCACGCCGCTGGCCGAGATGGCCGAGCGCTACTTCCGCGTCCAGCCCTTGTTCATCGGCGAGGACACCGACACCGGCCTCACCATCCTTTACGAGAATCCGGGCGAGGTCGGCGCGGACCGCATCGTCAACAGCCTCGCGGCATTCGAGAAGTACGGCGGCCCGTGCGTAGTGGTCGATCTGGGCACCGCCATCACCTTCGACGCCATCTCCGCGAAGGCCGAGTACCTGGGCGGCATCATTTGCCCCGGCATCGGCATCTCCACCGGGGCGCTGTTTGCCCGCACCGCACGCCTGCCCATGGTGGACCTCCGCGACCCCGGCAAACTCATCGGGACTAACACCGTCGGCAGCATTCAATCGGGCCTGTTCTGGGGCTACATCGCCATGATTGATGGCCTGCTGGAGAAACTCGTCGCCGAGCTCGGGCCGGACACGAAGACCGTCGCCACCGGGGGACAGGCAAAGCTGATCTTCGAATCTTCAAAACGCCTGCAGCATCTGGACGACGACCTCACGCTGGAGGGCCTGCGCATCGCCTGGGATCGCAGTCAACGCCGGTGAGCCCCTACCCAGTGAACGATGACCACGACTGGCCGTCCACGTACTTCAACTACTTCACCGAAATCGAGGACCATTTCCGGCGCGCCCGCGGCACCGGCCTGTTTCTGCTGTCCCCGCTCGACTGGGCGCTGATCGAGAGCTGGAAGAACGCCGGCGTGCCCCTGCGAGCGGTCCTGCGCGGGATCGACGCGGCATTCGAAAAATGGCGATCCAGGAAGACCCGAACCCAGATGGTCAACAGCCTCGCCTGGTGCTCCCAGGCGGTGATGAGCGAGGCCGAGCAACTGGCCGGCACCGCCGAAGCCCGGTCGAGGCGGCAGCAGGCGGCGGCGCCGTTCCAGGTGGGCGAGCTAAGACAGTACCTCGAGCGCAACCGGCGCGCGCTGGACGCCTCGCCCGGGTTCGAGGAAGTCGCCGCGGGTCTGGAGAAACTTCTTTCCGAAGCGGACGCGTTGTACGGCGATCTGGAACAACTGGAGCAGCGCCTCACCGCGCTGGAAGACAAGATGATCGCCATCGCCCGGTCCCGCCAGGGAGAGGATACGCTGTTCCGCGCCCGCCGCGACCTCGACCAGCAACTGAAGCCGTATCGTGGCAAGATGAGCGCGCCGCAGGTGGCCATGCTGGAGAAACAGTACCTGGAGCGCCGTCTGCTCGAAGATGCCGGCCTGCCCCGCCTCAGCCTTTTCTATCTGGGTTGACGGTCTGCGGCCGTCAAACGCCGGGCATTTGGAAAAGTTTCGCCGGTCGGGAACAACTTCCTCGCTCCGGACATCCAAACCTCTGATAGACTGCTGTGTGAACGATCCGGCGTGCAAGCGGTTGCGAGCCTCGCTCCGATTCGCTATACTCCGCATTGCATTGATCTAAGCCGTCAGAGGGAGCCGGGTCGGCTCGGTTGCATCCGAGGAGTCGGCAGCGAACACCATAACGATCGGGAGGCACAGTTTAGTGAAAACGACAACATTACGACTGGCTGTCGCAGTATGCGGGATAGTGAGCCTCGTCTCACCGGGACTGATTCTGGCTGCGGGCTCCCCGGCCCCCCAGGCGCAGGGACAGGCACCCCAGAAGAACTGGAAAGACCGCGACGAATACGACCTGTTCACCAGCATTACCAACCCCAAAGAGACCAGTGCGCAGAAGAAGCTGGACCTTCTGAACCAGTGGTCGTCGAAGTACCCGATCACGGACTTCAAGACCGAGCGCACCACCCTCTACCTCAACACCTACCTGGCGCTGGGCCGCCCCAGGGATGCGATTGCCTCGGCGAAGCAACTGGTCGCCAACAACCCGAAGGACTTCACCGGTCTTTACTACATAACCCTGCTGACGCTGCAGGTGGCGGACATAAGCCCCGGCGCGCTGGACGATAGCGAGAAGGCCGCCAACGGCCTGCTGGGCGCTCTGGACGACCAGTTCGCCGCAGCCAAGAAGTCGCCTCAGGTAAGCGACGCCGATTGGGCCAAGGCTCGCAGCGATACCGAAGCCATGGTTCACACCACTCTCGGCTGGGTGGCCCTGCAGAGGAAGGACAACGTGAAGGCCGAACAGGAGTTCACAAAGAGCCTGCAATTGAGTCCGGCCTCCGGACAGGTTTCCTACCTGCTGGGAACGGCGATCGTCGCGCAGAAGGACACCAGCAAGTGGTCCGCGGCCCTGTATGACATTGCCCGTGCCGCCGCCTATGACGGACCCGGCGCGCTGGATGTGAACTTTCGGCAGACGTCGGTGAGACCCTATCTGGACAAGTTGTACAACGCCTATCACGGCAGCAAGGACGGTATCAACGATTTGTTGGCCGCGACGAAGGCCTCGGCGCTGCCGCCGTCCGACTTCAAGATCAAGAGCATCGAGGATATCGGAAAAGAGCAGCTTAAGGCAGAGCAGGATCTCATCGCGAAGAACCCGAGTCTGGCGCTCTGGCTGAACATCCGCACCGCGCTGACCGGCCCCGACGGCGCCAGCTACTTCGCCCAGAACATGAAGGGCGCCCAGCCCCCAGCGTTTACCGGGAAGCTGATTTCGGCCACTCCTGAGACCAAGCCTAAGACACTGGTTCTGGCCATCGCGGACGGCAAGACGGCGGACGTCACCATCAACCTGGATGCAGCGCTGCCCGGCACGGCCGAGGGCGACACATTCATCACTTTCCAGGGCGTTCCGGACAGCTATACGGCCAGCCCGTTCATGGTGACCTTCACTGCGGCAAAGGCCGACATCAAGGGCTGGACCGGCAAGGCTCCGGCCCCGGTTCATCACCCGGTCAGAAAGCGTCCAGCCGCACAGTAGTCGTTTCCGCCCGCGGCTGGTCCGCGGCATCACGACACGCTCCCTGGGGTTGAGGGAGCGTTCGTGTTTTTTGCGGCCGGACTTCGCGCCCGCGGACCGCTCCGCGTGTTGACCGAGCCGCTATTCGAATCGCAAGGCACTGGTCGGATCCACCAGCGAGGCGCGGCGCGCGGGAATGCTGCTGGCGATCAGCGTCACCGCGATCAGGATCAGCGGCACCAGGACGTAGCTCAACATGTCGAAGCGCGCGGTGTAAAAGACCGACATCACCACTTTGCCGGCGAGCGCCGAGATCACCATCCCGATGGCGACGCCGATTCCGGCGAGGAGCAGCCCCTGGCGCAACACCAGCCGCAAGACCGACCCCTGGCTGGCGCCGATGGCCATGCGAATGCCAATCTCGCGAGTGCGGCAGGACACCGAATACGCGACCAGGCCGTACAGGCCCACCACGGCCAGGAGCAATCCGGTCAGCCCCAGGAAGCCGACGGTCTCGATGAGCCTGTTGGGCACGTCGACGGCGCGCTGATAGTAGAAATCCGACATGGTGCGGACGTCGAAAACGGGGAGGCTCGGGTCGAACTGGCGAACCATTTCCCGCAGGGGCGCGGTGAGGCTGGCCGGGTCGCCCCGGGAGGCCGTAACCAGCGTCATGCGCGAGCGGGGATTCTGCGAAAACGGCAGGTAGACGAAGGGCATGGGAGGCTCAGCGATCCAGAAGTATTTGGTCGTTTTCGCCACGCCCACCACCTGCACCCAGGGGCCGTTGCGGTCTCCCAGGCGGAATCGCCTGCCCAGCGGATCCTGCCTGGGCCAGTAGCGGCTGGCCATCTCCTGGTTGACCACCGCGATGCGCGGCGTGTTGGCAGTGTCGGTTTCGAAAAACCCTCGGCCGCGCACCACGTCGATTCCCATGGTCGGGAAGTATTGCCCATCCACGGTGTTGAAGGACATGCTGACGGTCTCCTGACCCTTCGGCATCTGATAGCCCTCGGGTATCAGCGCTCCCTGGTCCTGGCCCGGAGACATGGGGATCGCGCTGGACAGCGCCGCGGATTCGACGCCCGTCAGCAGCGGCGCGCGGTCGCGCACGTACTTGTAGAACTGCCGGGTTCGGGCGTCGTCGGAGTGCACCAGAGAGGGGTCAAAGCGCATCAGGAGCAGATGGCTGGTGCGGAAACCGGGCCCGCCGCCCATGTAGGCCCGGAATGCCCGGAAGACCATGCTGGCTACCACCAGGAGCACCAGGGTAACGGCGATTTGCCCGGTGACCAGCGCGTTCCTTCCCCATAAGCGGCGTGTGGCGGGGCCGTTCGACGCAGTCGCTTTCAGAGCGGGGACCAGGTCTGTCCGCGTGGTTTGCAGAGCCGGGGTGAGGCCGAACAGAATCACGCTCAGAATTGACGCGGCCATGGCGAACAGCAGGACGCGTTCATCCAGCACGACGGCGATCTCAATGGGCAGGTCGGTGGGAAACCGTATCTGCTGGAAGAACAGCACTCCGGCGTAGGCCACCAGCACCCCGAGAAGTCCGCCGCCGATAGCCATGAGCAGGCTTTCGGTGAGCAACTGGCGCACCAGCCGGAAGCGGCCCGCGCCAATGGCCAGGCGGATGGCAACCTCGCGACTTCGCGCACGAGCGCGGCTGAGCAGCAGATTGGCCACGTTGGCGCAGGCCACCAGCAGGACCAGAGCCGCCAGCACCAGCAGCATGGTTACCATTTCGGCGTCGGGCGGCGACATTTGGACGCGCGCCCGCAACTCGGTTTGCACGGAGACGCTGGTAGCGTGGTTGGTGTCCGGATAAGCCCGTTCCAGGCCTTTCGCGATGCCGGCGAGCTCGGCCTGCGCCTGGGCGATGCTCACGCCCGGCCGGAGCCGCCCCTTGACGGAAAGCCCACGCCAGTCGCGGTGCTCCAGATAGGCGTTGTCGGCGCTGCCGGCCAGCCTCGGCCCCATCATTACGGGGACGTAGAGCGCGGGGCGGACGTACTGGTCCATGCGGGTGAAACGCTTCGGGGCCACGCCGACCACCGTGAAGTCGATGCCGTTGAGCCGGATGACGCGGCCGATCACCGAGCGATCAGCGGCGAACTGCTTCTCCCAGAGGTCGTGGCTGAGCACCACCACGGCATCGCGCCCGGGGACGCGATCCTCGTCGGCGCGGAATGCGCGGCCCAGCTCCGGCTGCACGCCCAGCGTCTGGAAGAAGTTGCCGGTGACCAGGAAGCCGTACTTCAACTGGGCCAGCGCGCCGGGTTGCTGACTCAGCGCGAAGGGCGCGAGGTCGTAGACAACCAGTCCCGCGAAGCTCTTGTTGTGGTCGCGCAGGTCGAGGTAATCGCGGTAGGACACGCCGCCATACGGATTGCCTGGCGTGGTGGTGTGCACCGTGACCACGTCGCCGGGCCGCGCCACCGGCAGCGGACGCAACAGCATGGCGTCCACCAAGCTGAACATGGTGGATGTCGCGCCAATCCCGAGGGCGAGGGAAAGCACCGCCACCAGCGTGAACCCTGGGTTCTTCAACAGCGTTCGGATGCCGAAACGAATGTCCTGTAGCATGGCTCGCCGAACCTCCTGTGAGTATTGGGTACGCATTCGCGGGCGCGGTTGGTCCATTTAGTTTGCGGGGTGGGTTGGGTTTGGGCCGGGCGGGTTCTCGGTTTTTGGGTCGCTGGCGGGCTGGAATTCGGGCGCGTTGGTGATGGCCGGGTCTGTGGGCGCGTTTGGCGCGTCGTTTATGGGGTGCCGGTGGGGATCGTTTTCGGTTGCAGGGCTTTTCGGCGGGGCGTATTCCATAGTATCTGAAGCGCCTGGGGCTGAATTGGGTTCGTTTTGTCGTGCAGCGTCGCGGGCGGTCTGGGCTTCCAGTTTGCGCAGGGCAATGAGCTGTTTCACGGCCCGGTAGCCGGTTCGCTCGGCGGCCGCGGCGTGGCGCTGGAGGACGAGGAGGGCGCCGGCCTGGTCGTTGAGCAGCATGGTTCTGAGGACGCCCTCGTGGTCGGAAGAGGCGCGGGACTCGGCCATGTCGTCGATCATGTCGGCCTCGAGACGGCGGGCGCGGGCGAGGCGCCAGTGGGACTGGGCGATTTCCATGACCAGGATGTGCTCGTAGGCGTTGGCGGGCGCGAATGTGCGGGTGAGATCGGCGAGCAGGTCATCGAAATCGTCCTGATTTTCGCTGGTGAAAACGCGAAAGCGGGCGGAGAGGCCGTGGCGGATGGCGTTGGCGCTGGAGCGGGATTTGCCTTCGGGTGTGCGCGGGCCGGTGCTGTTGAGGGCGTTGCGGCGATTGGCCTGGGTTTGAGCTTGAGTACACATGGCGGTCTGACGGTAGCATGGGGCGGTGGGTTTTGGGGGTGGTGAGGGGCGGAAGTGGTGGGGAATGTGGGGGTTGGCGGGGGTGGGTTGTTGTTACTCGCCTCGTGGCGGTCTGCGCCACACCGGGCTGAAGCGCCCTGTCCGCCGGGTCGAATGGGTCAAAGGGAGGATTATGGAAGTTACTGATTTAACAGGATGTTGTCGCTACCTTTTGGGGAAGGTAGCTCAGGTGGCGGGTCCGCCGGAGATGGGCCCGACGAGTCCAATCGCCCGCAGTTCCGGAGCCGGACCGCCGGGTTCCGGCAGTGACGCGTCTGAAGAGAGGACGTGTGCCGACTGCAGTGTGGGTGCTACGGTTGCGCGGTTGCGCGCATGCCATTGACTTCAGGGGCGTTGAGGCTTATAGTCTAGACAGGATTGTCTAGCTCTGCTAATGGCATCCGCGTGGACCTTCGGGATAAGCGCCAGGGGTAAAGCCCTGAGATCTGACGGTCGATTAGACCCTTCGATCCCGGTAGATGCCCGGATCGTCGGGGTTGTTTTGCAGTTTAGCAAACAACCTACCAGCTGGGACGAAAGTTAGATGAAGGAGATGAGAGCTAGGTCCTAAGTCTTTAGACCACGCCCTTGCCTCAAGGGCGTGGTCTTTTATTCCAGAGAAGGTCGTACGTAGTCGTTTGGGTAGACATTAGCATACAAACATCTCAGGTTGACCGCGCCCCGGCTCGCGCATTCGAATCTCTCCCCCTGGAGCCTACGACCCTCTGCAAACTGAACGTCGTGGTGGTACCCATCTTTCAGAGGCACGCCAAAACGGAATCGAGATCTCATGAAGAGCTTCTTGTCCTGAGTGGACGAGTTGTCGCCCAGTTCTCTAGCGGGACCGTGCAGGCTATGATCGGCAGGAAACAAAAGGTCCCGAGCGTCGGCCAAAACCTGCTTTGACGCGTCCGGCCGAACATGCTTTGGGAGGTCCCGAGTTGTGACTCTCATGCGCCGGACGTGCGCGATTGGATCGGTCCATGCGGTTGTTTGCCGTACCATCTCTTTGAACACGTGCGCTATGCGCTCGGAATCGGACACTTCGAAGTTGCGCGGCGGCAAGAATAACGGCTCCTTGTCGCTATCGCTAGAAAGCCTGCGCTTGACTTCCTTGAATTCTCGAAGATTCGTCTCAAGCGAAGACGTTACGTAACCTTCCGCGAGCTTGCGGTCATGCCGAAGCTGCCGACCGTGTTCATCATATTCGGCCAGCCTGCTCAACCGAACGGGGAAAACAAAGAACTCGAATTCGGCCAGTAGCCGCTCTTCATCGTCCGCGGGTACGTACGCTAAGATTATGTGATTGGGCGTGGGCGGAGTCATCTTGGCCTTCAGGTGCCTAACAGCGTACTCGGCGACGGCATCCATCAGCCTAGATACCGTCTTCTCCTTGTATAGCTGCTTCCCGTCATTACCAGAGGCCTCAAAAATTACTCGTGGCGATGGAGAGCCTCCGGCCTCAATCGATCTTGCAACCGCCGCACAGGTCGGATGTGGGAGACCGGCAAGAATCACCAAGGGGGATTGCCTCGCCTGCCTGAAGTCCAAGCGGTTTCGCCGTGTCGGATTACTCATGCCGGCTTAGTAGCAATGCTATGTCGCCAGGGATCACGATTTTGTCGGCCAGGCCCGGTCGTTGCGCCGCAAGCAGCCTCTCAAGCGCGTTTGGTTGTTTACTCGCATCGGCCGCATAGAAGTTCTCAATCGGCATGTTCTTGTCCTTGCTCCACGCAGCTATCCTGGTCTGGATGTCAAGGCGATCTGAGGCGCTCAATTCAGTCAGACTCGATATCTTGAGTCCTGGCCGTCTATATCTGTCATCCACCTCAACGCACTGTACGAGATCAGCCTCTCCAGGAGAGGCGATCTCATACTTGAAAGGGTAGGATCTCCTTAGAAAGACGCGCTGACCAGCCTCCGCTCGCACACAGAAGGCAAGCAAGACCGAACGCGGCAAGGCCTCCAGATCAGGAACCGTCGTCGTCGTTTTGCCCCGGCGCTCGATCCATTGTTCCACTATCGGCTTGGCAGCCGCAGTGGTAACGGCTACGTAGGACGGTGAGTTTCTGTCGCGCACGATGCATAGGTCAGGGTCGTTGGCTGCCTCGATGACCTGACGCAGGGTCTGGGGCTTTCCTCCGGCTTCCTCCACGTGGATCAGATTCTGCTTACGCAAATTGTTACCGAGTTCGGACAGTAGCAATGGAGAACTGTCTGATTCATAGTGCCCAGCCACGATTCTGCGCACATTATCGATAAAGTTTCGATTGGGAGGTGACATGATGGCTCTCCAGTGTTCATCGGTCAGCCCGGAGTTGCGCGGTCGCAACCCGACTACTTGCTCATATGGATACCGACCATAAAGTACCACAGCGGCCCGTAATGCGTTGGCCTTCTCCCGTTGCCCCCTGTCGTCCGTTCAGAGGTGATTGGAACTCTTTCGATGGTCTATCTTTGTCGATCATACCTGCGCGCGTGACTCTCTCTTGCATGGCCCTTTGGTCCGCGTCCCTTCGTCGCGGAGGCGTTTGCGAGCCAGTTGCGGACCTCAGCAATGGCCCGCTTTGGTTTCCCTCTGTGTGAGTGGATGTCCTGGCCGGAAATGTCTGAGATGAACGCACGGTAGCGGTACGGATCAATGTCGAGGATCAGGCATTATTTCCTGTGCTGCGTTCCGCCACCGAAGCGCTTGCATCCAAGATACAACCCAAGCTCAAGCGGCATGTTGAACCTTGGCAGGTTGGTCCCGGTGCCAAGTCCCACAGACGAGATGTCGGTGGACGCCATACGCGCATTGCCCGATGAGTCGCATAATCTTCTCGAGCCGCAGTTCGCTGGCGTCGTCGATTTCAAGGGCGCAGCGGGCGGCGAAGCCGAGGTAATATACCGCAAACAAGATCGCTTCAAAGGTCGGCTTGTAGGTGTCGTCGAACAGGCAGTTGATGAATACGTCTTTGCTGCGGAGACGAGATGGCACGCGTTAGTCGCCTGAGAGGCGCTCGCGGATGACGGTGGAAACCGCTCTCTCGATCGCCTTGCTTCCGAGGTTGCTCTTGCGCGGAGGCTGTTGCACTTCAGGCAGGCCGTGAATGTCCCGTGTTCGGATGGAGCCATCGAGGTGGTGGATGACGACCTGGCCCGAGGAGGTCCGCCGGACGATGTCACGCGCCGCCTCTATCGCTTCCTTCTGCGTTGAATACACATTGGTACTGCGGTTCGCGAAGCCTTCCTTCTTAACGGCCCATCCGCCGTTCTTCGGGATGACGTGAGTGGTTTTCGCGCTCATTTCTGAGACCCTGCTCTATTGTAGGGGATTGCCGACGTCCCTAGTTGCGGATTCATCCAGTAGCGTTCCGGGTTGGATAGCAACCGACCTACATGCGCCAACCTGACTGGTGCCGATCTCAACGCCTCGCGGGCTCGTCGTCAGGTCGTTCGGTTATCGGGACGTTGGCCTAAGAACGTTCCACGGTGTTTTCCAGGATCGGCACCGCCAAGTGAGATTCGCAACTCTATGATGATGGGCGAGAGTCACTCACGCAGGCGACCGCGTTTTATGAGATCCGCTTTGATCTTTTCGAACGGTATCCCCTTTTCCTTGCGCTTCGAATACGTTCCTACGCAGGTCGTCGCCGAGTACTTCAGACGAGTGTTCGAGGACAACACTGGGAATCCGGTGGAAGGCATCCTCTACGACAGCTCTCAGCTCGACGGCGGCGCACGCCGCGCCGTTGTATCCTCGTACCGATGACCCGAAGAGAGCTCGCCGCACTTCTTGTTGCCGCTCCCGCGATGGCGCAAACGGCCGCCGCCCCGGAGCCCGCCCCGCCCCCAGCTCAACCCAATGACCAGATCGCCGCCGCGAAGGACGATCTTCGTCAGGCCGCCACCCAGCTCGCGAAGGCGAAGCTGAACGTCACCACCGAGCCGGCGTTCCGATTCAAGGCGTGAACCATGGCCACCGACGACCTGTTCTTCAGCACCATCGGCGAGCTGAACCAGCGCCTGCACGCGCGCGACCTCTCCGCAAAGGAGATTGTCCACGCCTTCGGAGCGCGCCTGGCCGAGCTCGGGCCGAAGTACCACGCACTGGCGTTGCCGCTCACCGGCCGCGCCATGAAGGCCGCCCACGACGTGGACGCCGACCTCAAGCGCCAGCGCTTTCGCGGGCCGCTGCAGGGCATCCCCTGGGGCGCCAAGGACCTGCTCAGCCTGAAGAACACGCCCACCACGTGGGGCGCCAGGCCGTACGCCAGCCAGAGCTTCGATTACACGGCCACGGCCATCGCGAAGGCGGAGAAGAAGGGCGCGCTGCTGCTGGCGAAGCTGGCCATGGTGGAGCTGGCGGGCGGGCCCATGGGTTATCACTCCGCCGCCGCTTCGCTGACCGGACCGGGACTGAATCCGTGGGACCCCACGCGCTGGTCCGGAGGATCGTCGAGCGGATCGGCCATCGCCGTGGCGGCGGGACTGGTGACCTTCGCTCTGGGCTCGGAAACGGTGGGCTCCATTCTGACGCCCTGCGCCTTTTGCGGGGTCACCGGGCTGCGCCCGACCTACGGCCTGGTTAGCCGGTATGGGGCGATGCCGCTCTCCTGGACGCTGGACAAGATTGGGCCGATCGGCCGCACCGCCGAAGACTGCGGGTTGGTGCTGGAGGCCATCGCCGGTGGAGACAACGAAGACCCCGGCTCGGCGGGCAAGAGCTTCTACTACGCGCCGCAGTACGCGCGCGACCTGAAGGAGATTCACGCCGGATTCGCGGCCGTCGACTTCGAGGAGTGGGCCGAGCCGGCCGCGCGCCCGGACTTCGCCAAAGCGCTGGACACATTGCGCGACATGGGCATCGAGACCGCCGCGGCGAAGCTGCCGGATTTCCCTTACGGCGCCATGGTGACCACGATCCTGGCCGGCGAGGCGGCATCCGTGTTCGAACCGCTGGTGGCGAGCGGCCGGGTGAACGAGCTGGCCGACGCGAAGCAGATCGCCGGATTCCACGCGGCCATGGAGCTGCCCGCGAAGGAGTATCTGAAGGCGATGCGCCTGCGCAACTCGCTGCAGACCGCACTGCGCGCGCTGTTGAGCGATATCGACGTGCTGGTGGCGCCGGCTCGGCTGGGGCCGGCGGGGAAGATCACCGACGCGCTCGACCGGCCGCCGAACCCGGATCGCCCGCGCCCGAAGGACCCCGGTTTTACCGCGCTCACCGCCGCCGCGAACCTGGCCGGCCTGCCCGCGCTGGTGCTCCCGTGCGGATTCGCCGGCGGCATGCCCATCGCTATCCAGATGGTGGGTCGCGCCTTCACCGAGAACACGCTGCTGGCTATTGGCAGGGAGTTTCAGAACCGCACGGATTGGCACAAGCGGCGGCCGCCGGTGGGGACGGCCTGAGCATGGCGGGCCGGGTCCGGCGGTCCTGAGTCGCGCGGTTCGCGTTTCAGTGCCGGGAACGCGGCTATACTGTTAGTCACGCGGTCGAGATGAACGTCCCTTTCCGGGTCTGGCGGCGCCGACCACCCAAAGGCATGTCCGCCTCAAGTGTTCCTGCGACGGACGCCATCGCGGCGAGCATTGGCATGGCGGAGATTCCGGACCGAGAGCTGATTCTTTCGAGTGGTTTGTTCGATCCCATCTTCTACCTGTACTACTACCGGGACGTTGCCGCCGCGGGCGTTGATCCTGTCGTGCACTATCTGGGGCAGGGCGCAAAAGAGGACCGGCGGCCTAATCCGTTCTTCGATGGCCTCTGGTATTTGCGGAAGAATCCGGACGTGGCCCAGGCTGGCCTTAATCCACTGGTCCACTACCTCAGACATGGGTTACGCGAAGGCCGAAGGGGACATAAACGCTGTGTCGTGTACACGGCAATCACGCGGCAATACGACTATCTACGCTCTCCGGTAGTGGTCGATCCCGAACTCGACTACATTGTCTTTGCCGATGATCAGTTGCCGGAGACACCGCACCCGTGGATTCGCGTCCCCCTTTCGGAGCAGCATGGAGCAGGCAGCCTCGCCGCGCGGTTCTACAAAACTCATCCTCATGTCTTCCTCCCCGGATACGAAATCTCCGCGTGGGTGGATGGCGCGTTTCAGTTGAGGAGTCTGTCGGCGGAGGTCATGGAAGCGGTGAGCCGCGCTGGTCCCATCGCCTTTTTCCCACATCCCGGACGAAGGTGCGCCAATGATGAAGCGAAAGCTGTAATAGCATTAGGGCGCGATTCACCGGAAAACGTGGACGCACTTGTCGCGCGACTCGAAGCACATGGGTTTCCGCGCCACGCGGGCCTTGTTGCGACGGGCTTCGTCATTCGCGATCACCACGACAATCGCGTCGTGCAGGCCATGGCGCAATGGTGGGACATCATCCGCGACCGGAGCCGGCGAGACCAGCTTTCCATCAACTTCGTCCTGTGGAAGCAGGGTCTGCAGCATGTCGTACTTCCCGGCGACTTGTACCACAACGAGTGGGCGTTTTTTATGGGACATCGTCCGGCGACGCTGGCCGAGGCGCGAGACCGGCTGGTGTTGCTTGAAGGGGACTTGCTGCGCTTACAGACCACCCTCGATTTGGTGCGGGACTCGTCCCAGGGCCGCCTGGAGCGAAAGCTCAGGCTGGCTGGGGAACGGCAGAGCGACAAAGGCGACTGGAATCAGGGTTCGGCCTGAACCGGGAGAGCGACGTTTGTGGCGATGTGCTCCTACGTCAAGTCGAACACACTGCCGGAGGATCGCATTGTATTCAATCGCGTGAGATCGCTCCTCTGTTTGCGGAACGGCAGGCATCGCCTTACCATCAACCGGACCATCCGGAGGACCTGTGGAGATACTCCCGCGAGAAGAACACCCGGTATGTTGTCGTCTCCGATCTGTTCGAGAAGGACATGAACCTGACGTACGAGAACGCCGAGCTCAAGGTCTACAGAATCCTCTGATGGCGGGTGGCCTCGGGATTCCCTCGCTCACCCCGCCAGATACAAAAACCGCGCGACAAACAGCGCGGTCAGGACGTAGACCACCCAGCTCACCGACCGCCATTCGCCGCGGGCCACCTTCAGAACAGTCCACGAAGTGAAGCCGAGCGCGAGTCCGTTGGCGATGCTGAAGGTCAGCGGGATGGCCAGGATGGTGAGGAACGAGGGGATGGCCACCAGCGGCTCGCTCCACGGGATCTCCACGGCGTGCGCCGCCATCATGGAACCGACAATGATAAGCGCGGGCGCGGTGGCCGCAGCGGGGATGGCGCCCACCACCGGCGCGATGAACAACGCCACCAGGAACAGCAGCCCGGTGGTGATGGAGGTGACCCCGGTGCGCCCGCCGGCCACCACTCCGGCGGCGCTCTCGATGTAGCTGACCACGGTGGACGTCCCGGCCAGCGAGCCGGCCACGGTGGCGGAAGCGTCGGCGAAGAGAATCCGGTCCACGCGCGGAATGTGGCCGGCGCTGTCGAACAGGCCCGCCTTCTTCCCCACGGCCACCAGCGTACCGACATTGTCGAACAGATCGACGAAGAGGAACACAAAGACGATGTCGAGGAGGCCGATGCGCAGCGCCGCGCGGATGTCCAGATGAAAGGCGGTGGCGGAGATGGCGGCGAGGCCGTAGCTTTGCGGCTGCCACTTCACCAGCCCGAAAAGGATGCCCGCGGCGGTTGCGCCGAGAATGCCGATGAGAATCGCCGCGCGCACGCGCCACGCGAGCAGGGCGGCGATGAGCAGGAGTCCGAAGATGGCCAGCGCGGTATTGGGCTGGCGCAGGTTCCCCATGGTCACCAGGGTGGCCGGGCTGGCCACCACGATGCCCGAATTGCGGAAACCGACGAAGGCGATGAACAGGCCAATACCCACTGCCACCGCGGCGTACAGCTCGGCGGGGATCGCCGCGATAATGAGTTGCCGGACACCCACGGCGGTGAGCAGCAGGAAGGCGACGCCGGAGAGAAACACCGCGCCGAGCGCCGTGGGCCACGGGATGCCTAGGGCCTTTACTACCGTGTACGTGAAGTACGCGTTCAGCCCCATGCCGGGCGCCAGGGCGATGGGATACCGCGCCAGCGCGCCCATCAGGATGCTGCCGAAGGCCGCGCACAGGCACGTCGCCGCCATCACCGCGCCCACCGGCATGCCCGCCTCACGCAGGATGGACGGGTTCACGAAGACGATGTACGCCATGGTGACGAAGGTGGTGACGCCGGCCAGGATCTCGGTACGCCAGTTCGTGCCCAGCCGCGCGAACTCGAAGTACCGCTCCAGCCTCTTTAGAGATGTTCGGGAGGTCACTGTGAAGAAGGCACTGTAACAGGCCGGCCGTTCGAACAGCCCGCGCGGTCACGCGCCGTTGTTCAACACGGTCTCAATTCCCGCTCGCGGACGGATTATGGCCGCCTCTTCAGGCGGCTGGCGCCAGCAGCGGTACCGGTTATCAAGCGCCATCGCAGGCGAGGCCGCCGGAGAGGCGGTTGCAGCCGGAATTGGCTGTCCCGCGACTCAGTCCGCCCGCAGCCGGATGGAACCGATGCCGCCGTTGACGGCCACGTGGATGGTGGGGCCGTTCCTGCCGTTCTCGTAGAGATCGTTGACCCAGCGGTCGCCGCTCTTGTGCAGCCCCTGCACGTCGACGCCGCCGATCCCTCCCTTGGCGTCGGCGACGATGGCCACGGTGCTGGGCAGATACACCACCGCCTCACCGATGCCGCCGTCGATCTTCACGTCGTAATCGCGTTTGGGATGGCCGCGCAGATCGGCTTCGATGCGGCCCACGCCCATGTTCACGTCCAGGCTGCGGAGGTCCAGCCGCCCGAGTTCGAGCTTGCCTTCGCCGGCGCCGCAGTTGATGCGCAGATCCAGCGGGACGCTATCGTTGAAGCGGAGATCCCAGGAGTAATTAACGTGCCCCATGGAGTGTTGGCCGGAGGGCTGCTTGATGGTCAGCATGCCGCGGAAGCTGCCGCCGTCGTAGACCACCTCGGGCTTCCAGTCGTCGTGGTTGTAGGTGAAATCGGCTTCGAGGAGTTTCGCCGCGCCGCCGCGGATGTACAGCTTTCCCGCGCCTATTTCGACGTCAGCGCGGACGCTCTCGGCGCGGCCCAGGTCCACGCTCTGCCGGGAGTGCTTCGTCCAGTGGTCCGGAGTGTCATCGATAGTGCAGCCCGCCAGAATCAGAGCCAGCGAGGCTGCCAGAACAGCGAGTGCGCCGCGTGTCATAGCACTTAATGTTACGCACAAGTCCCGGAGGTTTGTTCCGGGAATATGCCGTGCAGGCGGTGGCTCCAGTCGCTCCGGATGACCCCGGCGGCCTCCTCGGAGAGACCGAACGTGGCGATCTTGCAGCCAAACTCCGGTTTTCGGGCCATAATCGGGCCATAAGAAGAGCAGGCGAGGTGCACCAGGGCATCGTCACCGCCCTGGCGCGGGTCGGTGCGAACCTCGGGGGCAAACCAGCGGCGGATCTCGCTGGCTTCGTTGATTGCCTTCGAGACCTCCTCCAGGCCGGCGCGTTTCGGGGGCGCTCATTTCTCTTCCTCGTCTGGGATTTCGGGCAGGGATGGCCATGCACCCAGCATGAGCCGGAAGCTCCGTCCGCCGGGCGCGGTTTTGTCGTTATACTTCGCTACCAGTTGCGCGAAGGCTTCGGTCAGCTCCGCGGTAAAGGCCGCGCGGCCGGCCGGTGAGCGGAAGCGGATGTTGGATTCCAGCGTGAGCGTGCCCAGGGTTTTGCCGGCGCGCTCGGCCCGGCGGCGCAGTCCCGCCACCTCCTTGATCAGCCGCGCCGCGCAGGCCACCAGAAATGCCGACGAGAGATGGTCGGCAATGGCGTCCGGATCGGGCCCGAGCGATCCCAGACTGCCCGGGTCAATCAGCCAGGAGCGGGCCCTGGAACGCAACAGCCGCTCGGTACAATTGCCTTTCCTGCGCTCCTCCACGAATTCCACCAGCCCGGCCGTTTCCAGTTCGCGCAGGTGATAATTCACGAGCTGCCGGGGCATGGAGAGGCGCCGGGCCACGCCGGACGCCGAATCGGGCTCCCCCAGCAGTGCCAGGATGCGAATGCGGGACGGCTTCAACAGCGCGGCGGCGGCTTCGGGGTCGTCGAGAATTCCCAGGGCGGCGGGCATTTGCTCAAGGCTACAGCCGAATAACAGTACTGTCAAGGAAAATATAAGTGTCGGTAGCTGCGGTACACTGTGAGAAGCGCAAGAGCGGGAAAGCCGTTTGCCGAAACGCGGCCCAACCGCTGGCCGGCCCTCACAGGCTAAAACCCGTGCCACCATGGGCCCACGAGCTTCTGCTGAAAGGTGGCACAGACTTTAGTCGGTGTAGACTGGCGTGGTTATTTGATGACGGGCTCTGACCGAGCCGCGATCCACGTTCCCTTGCGCGGTAGTGCCCGGAGAATCCCATGAAACAGAAGATTCGTTCCACCACCGTCCTGTGCGTGCGCCGCGACGGCAAGGTGGTGATGGCCGGCGACGGGCAGGTGACGCTGGGCCAGGAGGTGCTGAAGTCCACGGCGCGGAAGCTGCGCCGGTTGTACAACGAGCGCATCCTGGCCGGGTTTGCCGGCTCCACCGCCGACGCCTTCGCTTTGTTCGCGCGCTTTGAAAGCAAGCTGGAGCAGTTCAACGGCAACCTGCCGCGGGCCGTGGTGGAACTGGCCAAAGAATGGCGAACCGACCGCGTGCTGCGGCACCTGGAAGCGCTGCTGCTGGTGGCCGACCACGAGAAGACCTACATCGTCAGCGGCAATGGCGACGTGATCGAACCCGACAACGACGTGGCGGCGATCGGCTCCGGCGGCCCCTTTGCCACGGCCGCGGCCACCGCGCTGATGGACAACACCAAGCTGAGCGCGCGGGAGATCGCCGAAAAAGCCATGACCATCGCCGGCCGCATCTGCATTTACACCAACGAGAAGTTCATGTTCGAGGAGCTCTGAGCCATGGTGATCTATCTGCCCGCCCAGGCCAACGACGACGACATCATGCTGGACGAGATGACGCCGCGCGAAATCGTCCAGGAGCTCGACAAGTACGTGGTGGGCCAGGCCGACGCCAAACGCGCCGTGGCCATCGCCCTGCGCAACCGCATCCGGCGCCAGAAGCTGGATGCGGAGATGGCCGATGAGGTGATGCCCAAGAACATCCTCATGATCGGCCCCACCGGCGTCGGCAAAACGGAGATCGCGCGCCGTCTGGCCAAGCTGGCCAACTCGCCGTTCCTGAAAGTGGAGGCCAGCAAGTTCACCGAGGTGGGCTACGTGGGCCGCGACGTCGAATCGATGATTCGCGATCTGGTGGACATCGCCATCGACATGGTTCGCGAGGAGCGGCTGGAAGAGGTGGCCGAGCGCGCCGAGCACAACGCCGAGGAGCGCCTGCTGGACCTGCTGATGCCGCCCCAGCCCGAGCCTTCCGAAAGCGTCGAGCGCACCCGCGAGAAGCTGCGGGAGAAACTGCGGGCCGGCAAGCTGGACGAGCGCAACGTGGAAATCGAGGTGAAGGAGCGTGGCCCCACCTTCGAGATCGCCAGCAACATGGGCATCGAGGAGATGGACATCAACCTCAAGGACGTCCTGCCCGGATTGTTCGGACAGCGCACCCGCAAGCGCAAGATGAGGGTGGCCGAGGCGATCGATTACCTGGTCCAGGAAGAGGAGCAGAAGCTGGTGGACATGGAACAGGTGACGCGCGTGGCGCTGGAGCGCGTGGAGCGGAACGGGATCATCTTTCTGGACGAGGTGGACAAAATTGCCGGCCGCGAAGGGGGCCACGGTCCGGACGTGAGCCGCGAGGGCGTGCAGCGCGACATCCTGCCCATCGTGGAAGGCACCACGGTGAACACGCGCCATGGCTTCGTGCGCACCGACCACATTCTGTTCGTGGCCGCGGGCGCGTTTCATGTGGCCAAGCCCTCCGACATGATCCCCGAATTGCAGGGCCGCTTCCCCATTCGCGTGGAGTTGAAATCGCTCACCGAAGAGGACTTCGTGCGCATCCTGAAAGAGCCGAAGAACGCGCTGGTGAAGCAGTACGTGGCGCTGATGGACACCGAGGGGATCAAGCTCAGCTTCACCGACGACGCGGTGTGCGAGATTGCGCGCTTCGCGGCCGAGGTGAATCAGAGCGCGGAGAACATCGGGGCGCGCCGTCTGCATACAATCATGGAGAAGCTGCTGGAAGAGGTCTCCTTCCAGGGACCCGACCTGAAGAAGAAAACCGTGCGCGTGGATTCGCCGTACGTGCGCAAGCAGCTCGCCGACATCGTGAAGGACCAGGATCTGAGCCGGTACATACTGTGAGGGAAATGGTGACAGACTTGTGGGGCAGCTTGTCAAGCTGCGGCCGATTGTCAATCGGCCCACCGAACAGCGGCGGTAGTCAACCGCCGCGCAGGATTCCATCCTTCCCCGCAAAAGGGCGGCCTGATGGCCTGCCCCACTTCGCCGCGATATTGGCGGTACTGGCCGCGTGTCTCCTGTCCACCGGATGCGGGACCGTCGGCGAGCCGGTATATCCGTCCGCGCACATCCCGGTTGCGCCCAACGATCTGAACGCGGTGCAGCGTGGCGACCGCATTATGGTGCAGTTCACTGCGCCGGCGTTGACCACCGACGCGCGGGTGCAGACCGCGATCGGCGGCGCCGATGTCCGCATCGGACCCGCCGCGAAGCCGTTCAACGCGGATGCGTGGGCGGCCACGGCGATGCGCGCCACGGTGAAATCCGCGGAGAAGCCGGGGCCGGTGGAAGCCGTTGCGCCGCTGGGGGCCGGTCTCGTTGGTAAGGATGTGATCGTGGGCGCGCGCGTGCTCAACAGCAAAGGCCGCGCATCCGCGTGGTCAAATTTCGTGACCATCCACGTAGTGGCGCCGGTGGCTGCGCCGGCCGGCGTGGTTGCAACCGCGGTACCCGAGGGAGTCCGCGTCACCTGGACCGATGCCGCCGATCACTCCTTCCGCGTCTTCCGAAAAGGCCCCGACGACAAGCAGCCGCTGGAGGCTGGCAAATCCGACACGACCCAGTACGTCGACCGCACCATCGTCTGGGGCAGTCAATACCAGTACTGGGTCCAGGCGCTGGGCGACGGCGCCGAAAGCGACGCAGTGGCCTCCCCGGTTCTGACGCCGGAGGACAAATTCCCGCCGGCCGTTCCCGCCGGGTTGACCGCCGTAACCGGCATCGGCTCGATCGAACTGGCGTGGGAACGAAACACCGAGGCCAAATTCAAGAACTACGTCATCTACCGCGCCAGCGGCGACGGGCCGCTTCAGAAGCTGGCCGAAATCGACGTGCCGGTGTACTCGGACACGGCGATCGAGGGGGGCAAACGGTACCGGTACGCGATTGCCGCGGTGGACCAGCACGGGAACCTGAGCGAGAAGTCCGCCCCGGTGGAGGCGGCCGCGCCTTGAGAACATTTGCTCCGAGCGCTGTTATAATCGAGGACGCCGCAAGAAGCAGCCCAGCGATTCAACCGGCCGGTGCGCCGGGGGACGCCGGCGAATGGAGCCGTGAATGAAGTTTTATCTGGACTCAGCCAATCTCGACGAGCTGCGCAAAGCTGCGGCCTGGGGCATAATCGACGGCGTTACCACGAACCCGTCGCTGATCGCGAAGGAAGGACGGCCGCTGGAAGAACAGATTCGCGAAATCTGCGGCATGATCGACGGCGACGTCAGCGCCGAGGTGGTCTCCACCGAAGCCGCCGAGATGGTGCGGGACGGCCGCCAACTGGCGAAGATCCACCGCAACGTCGTGGTGAAGGTGCCGCTCACCCACGACGGCATTCGCGCCTGTTCCATCCTCAGCCGGGAGGGCCTTCGCATCAACGTGACGCTGTGCTTCTCCTCGGCGCAGGCGCTGCTGGCGGCCAAAGCCGGGGCCTACATCGTGAGCCCGTTCGTGGGCCGTTTGGACGACATCGGCGTGCCCGGCATCGAGCTGATCCGCGACATCCTGACCATCTACCGGAACTACGATTTCAAGACGCAGGTGCTGGCCGCGTCGCTGCGTTCGCCCATGCACGTGATGGAATCGGCGAAGGCCGGCGCGCACATCGCCACCCTGCCGTTCAAGGTGATCGATATGTTGTTCCACCATCCGCTGACGGACAAGGGTTTGGAGCAGTTTCTGAAGGACTACGCCAGAGTGTTCCAGGAAGCTCCGGTGCTGGCGCGGTAGGTGCCTGCGATGCAGCTTCGCGAGTACCTGCAGATCGCTCTGCTGGCGGTGCTCGTCGCGGCGGCCGTGGTCGGCGGCCTGGTTCTGGTGTTCCGGAAGCGCCGGGACCCGCAGGAACGCGAACAGCTCCGGCGGCTGACGGTAAATGAACGCGGCCGTCTTGCCGATGGTTACATCATCGAAGCCACCGGGACCACCATATTCTACTCGTATTCGGTGCGAGGCGTCGGCTACAGCGCTTCCCAGGATGTTTCCACGCTCCGCGAGCTGATCCGCGGCGAAACGGAGCGTCTGATTGGACCAGTATCGCTGAAGTATCTTGCCGCGAATCCGGCCAATTCGATCGTTATTTGCGAGCGCTGGACGGGTCTGCGGGGCGCAGTGCCGTCGCAGAGCGCGGAAGAGGGCGATCAGCGCGCCGGGTGAGAGGCCGCGGCGCGGTTTGATAGCCGCGTCTTGCGGTACAAGACGATTACGCGGCTACCGCCGCGTGTCCGTTGAGGTCCCTGCTTTCCGCCAGGTTCACGAAGCAAAGACGACATCCCGGCCGGGTGATGACATGCTCGACATACGCGCGCTGGGATTTCACAACGGCACGGCTTCCCGCAGCACCGCGTCACGAATCAGGGGACTCAACGAACGTCGAATCACTACCTGAACACGCTGCCCCAGGAGTTGCTCGAGGTCGGCGACCAGGCTTCCCGGGAACCATGGCGTGGTGTCACCGGTGACGTCGACAAGGAGGTCCACGTCGCTTTCCGGCGTGTCTTCCCCGCGAGCCACCGATCCGAAAAGCAGGACATTGCCCGCGCCGTGGAAGGCGGCAACCCGCAGGATTTCATCGCGACGTTCTCCTATGCGCTGACTGGTGACGATTCGTCCTTATTCTATCGTCAGGCCAGCGGGTAGTGGATCGGTTTGCCTGTGGGGCAGGATTCTATCCTGCGCGCGGGTTTGTAACCCGCGCACGGCGCCGATTGGAAATCGGCGCGCAGGTTGCAAACCTGCCCCACATCCGAGCCGACCCACTGCTCGGCCAGCGGCGTTCATAAAGTGTTGCGATGCCGGACCTCGTGGTCCTCCGTTGCGGGATGCAACGACGCAAAAATGCGGCTGGCGCCGCATGTCCGCCGGTTACACGAACCGGCCTTCGTCCACCATCAGGAACTTCATGCCACAGCGGGCGGCCAGTTCGGCGTCCTTGTCGGAATCGCCGATCATGAGCGAGCCGGCGAGGTCGATATCCCATTTCTCCCGCGCCCGCTCCACCATGCCGGTCTTCGGCTTGCGGCATTCGCATTCATCGCGGTCGTGCGGGCAGTAGAAGACGTCGTCGATGCGGGCGCCCAGAGCGGCCAGCTCCGCCACCATGTTGGCGTGGATGTCCTCCACGTCCTGGCGGCGCATCAGCCCGCGGGCGATGCCCCGCTGGTTGGTGACGACAATCACCGTCAGATCCAGGGCGTTGAACAGCCGAATCCAGCCGGCGATGGTGGGGACCAGGCGGAATTCGCTCCAGTGGCGGACATAGTCGCCCGGCGGCGGTTTCATGTTCACCACCCCATCGCGGTCCAGGAAGACGGCCCGGTGGCTCATGTCCGAAGTATAATCTCCACTCGCAGGGTTAAAGAAAACGCCGTTCCTGCCGATTCAGTGATTAGCAGGACATGGAGGAACTTAGCACGGCCACCGGGCTGTTCTCGGTGACGCACAGGACGTGTGGCATCGATTTTCTGGATGCGCAACACATGGAGCTGCTGGCTTTTGCCGACGAGCTCCACCGAGCGATGGTCGCCGGTAAGGCCTTTAATATCATCGCCGATTTTCTCGATCGCCTGGCGCTCACCCTCGACGACCAACTGGCGACCGAAGAGCAGGTGATGATTGTGTCCGACTATCCCGAACTGGGTGCGCATTCGCGCAGCCACGAAGCGGCACGCGCTGCGCTGAAGGAGCTGATCCGGGCATTCCGCGCCGGATCCCTGCCCATCGCCTACGACACCATGCACTTCATGCGCAACTGGGTTCGCACGCACGTCCCCGTGGAGGATAGCCGGTTCGCCGATTTCCTGCTGAACCGCCGCGGCGCCATGTTCGTCCGGAAGGGCCGCTGGACAGCCGGTGACATCTTCTGCTACGAAGATGAGCGCGCGGTCGCGCCAGTGAACGGGAACTGATACTCTGTCTTCTGGCCAGACCATGACCGGAACCAGCGTAAGAAGCCTGCCTTTTACGAACTCGCGCAAGACGGACCGCGGCCGCGCCGCCGGAGCCTGCGCGTTCCCGATTATTGCAGCAGCCCGGCGCGCGTCCCTTGCGCTCCTGATTGCCGCGGCGTTCGCGGCCGGCCTCGCCTCCGCGCAGCCTTCGCAGGCGGTGGTGCCCGAAGAGCAGCGGACGCTTTGGTTCGAGGACGCCCGATTCGGCCTGTTCATCCACTGGGGCGGGTATTCGGTGATCGGCCGCAACGAGTGGGCGCGCGAGTTGTTTCATATTCCGCAGGCCGAATACGACGCGTACGTGCGCCGCCTCAATCCCGTTCGCTACGATCCGGCCGCCTGGGTGAAGCTGGCGAAGAACGCCGGCGCGCGCTACATGGTGATCACCTCGAAGCACCACGAGGGTTTCGCCATGTTCCGCAGCCGCGTGAGCGACTACGGGATCGCCATGACACCCTACCCGGGCGATCCGCTGAAAATGCTTGCCGACGCCGCGAAGCGCAACGACATGCGCCTCGGCTTCTACTATTCGATCATGGACTGGCATCATCCCGACTACCTACCGAAACGGGCGTGGGAGCCGGCGAATCCGGATGCCCGCCCCGATCTCGACCGCTACATCGACGATTTCGCGAAGAAACAGATTCGGGAGCTGCTCACCGGCTATGGCGATGTCGCGGTGATGTGGTTCGACGGCCAGTGGGAACACAGCAGCGCGGAGATGCACTCGGACGAGATCTACGAGATGATCCGCAGCCTGCAGCCGAATACACTGATCAACGACCGGTTGTTTCACGGCCCGTCGCAGCATCGCGGGGACTTCGGCACCCCCGAGCAGTTCGTTCCGGCCACGGGCGTCACCGACGCGGAAGGCAGGCACATCCTCTGGGAAGCCTGCGCCACCATCAACACCGATAGCTGGGGGTACAACAAGTACGAGACCGAGTTCAAGACCTCGCGCGATCTGATTCGCATGCTCATCGAGGTGGTCAGCAAGGGAGGCAACCTGCTGCTGAACGTCGGGCCCATGCCGGACGGGCGCATTCAGGACGAGTTCGTGACGCGCCTGAACGCCATGGGGGACTGGATGAGGCAGAACGGCGTGGCCATCTACGGGACCAAAGCCAGCCCGTTCCCGCGGCTGCCCTTCTTCGGCCGGGCCACGCAGAAAGGCAACGTGGTCTACCTGCACGTGTTTCAATGGCCGGCCGACGGGAAGCTGAGGGTTCCCGGCCTGCGCAATCTCATTCACTCGGCGAAACTGCTGGCGGACCCGAATTCCGCGCTTCCGGTGCGCCGCGAGCAGAACGAGATCGTTATTTCTCTGCCGAAAGACCCGCCCGACGAGGTGGCGAGCGTAGTGGTATTGACCCTCGACGGCGCGCCCGATGCGCTGCCGTGGAGCCTCCGGCCGGATGAGCGGGGCGTCATCACGCTGGGGATGGAATCGGCGGAAATCGAAAGCAATCTGGGGCAGCGCGCGAAGAAGGAGAACGTGCTGGGCCACGTGTTCCTGACCAACTGGACGCGGACGGCGGACGTGCCTTCGTGGATCATCCACGTGCCCTATGACGGTCTGTACAACGTGCGGCTCTTCTACGCCGCTGGCAAAGAGAAGGCCGGGGAGGAATTCACCGTCGAAACCGGCGCCAGCAGGTTGCCGGGGAAGGTGGAGAACACCGGCGGCGACTACGTTTTCAAGCCGGTGGGCATCGGGCAGATCGAGTTGAAGGCGGGCGAGCAGACGGTGCGCGTGAAGCGGACCGGGCGTGACGGCGGGGAACCGATGAAGCTGGAACGGGTCATCCTCGCGCCAGCCGCGTGATGGCGACCCGGCTGGACATTCTCGCCGACGAGATCACGCGCTGCACGCGGTGCCCGCGTCTGGTGGCATATCGCGAGCGGGTGGCGCGCGAAAAGCGCCGCATGTACCGCGATGAGGAGTACTGGGGACGGCCGGTGCCGGGGTTTGGCGACCCCGCCGCGCGCATCCTCATCCTGGGTCTCGCTCCGGGGGCCCACGGCTCCAATCGCACCGGCCGCATGTTCACGGGCGATCGCTCGGGCGACTTTCTGTACCGGGCCCTCCATTCCGCCGGGCTGGCTTCGCAGCCGGAGAGCGTGCGCCGGGGAGATGGCCTGATGTTGCGCGACGTGTTCGTCAGCGCGGCGTGCCGTTGCGCACCGCCGGCCAACAAGCCAACGCCCGAGGAGATTCGGAACTGCCGCCCGTGGCTGGAGCGGGAACTGGCGTTGCTGGCGCGGGTGCGCGTGGTGGTGACGCTGGGGCGGATTGCCTTTGATGACTACCTGGGTTTGCTCCACGATGAAGGCCGTATCCAGCGCCGCTCCGCGTTCGTGTTCGCCCACAATCGCGCGCATGAGACCGGCCCGGATCTGCCGAAGCTGATCAGCTCATACCATCCCAGCCAGCAGAACACGCAGACCGGGAAGCTGACGTTCGCCATGTTCCGAGAGGTGTTTGTGGAGGCGGTGCGGCTGGCGAACGGCTTTCCCGGCCGATAAGAACAGCAGCATGCGCCATGAAGCCACGGAGGACGGTACAATTCCTGTGAGCGCACCACGGCCTGTCTTTGGCCAGGTGCAGCTCGGAAGAAGAACATTGAGCAAGGCGAAAGCGAACGGCCACGAGTTGCAGAACGTCCTCTTCCCCGAAAGCCGCGTGAAGAGGCCAAGGCGGGTTGCGCCGTCCCTTCCCGGTGAAGACAACACGCCGGAGGGGCTGCGGGCACTTCTGGCCGCCAATCGTCACTATCGTGAAGTGGCGTGGCCGGAACCGTACAACTGCACGACGCACCGCCTTCACAGGGGCGACGCCCGGGATCTGTCGTGGCTGCCGGACGCCTCGGCGCACCTGGTAGTCACCTCGCCTCCGTACTGGACTCTGAAGGAATACGCGCGCGGCAACGAGGACCAGATGGGGCACTTCGAGGACTACGAGCATTTCCTCGACGAATTGGATCGCGCCTGGCGTGAGTGCGCCCGCGTGCTGGTTGGCGGTGGCCGGATCTGTTGCGTGGTGGGAGACGTTTGCATCCCTCGGAAAAGGGAAGGCCGTCACTACCTGGTCCCGCTGCATTCCGACATTCAGGTGCGCGCCCGCCGGCTCGGTCTGGATTGTTTGCAGCCTATTCTATGGCACAAGATTGCCAATGGGGTTACCGAGGTGGCCGGCAATGGCGCCGGATTCTACGGTAAACCCTACCAGCCCGGCGCAATCATCAAGAACGACGTCGAATACATTCTGTTCCTCCGCAAGGGTGGCGAATATCGTTCGGCTCCGGCGATACAGAAAGCTCTTTCCATGCTCACGCGGGAAGAGATGAGAGACTGGCAGCGCTCCATCTGGACGGACCTCCGCGGCGCGTCCACCCGAGACGGACATCCGGCCCCGTATCCCGTGGAACTGGCCAGCCGGCTCATCAGGCTCTTCTCATTCGCGGGAGACACGGTTCTCGATCCGTTCGCGGGCACCGGTTCGACGTCTCAGGCTGCTATCATGACAGGCAGAAATTCGATAGCCAACGAAATCGAAGCTGCTTATGTCGAAATCGCCAGGCAGCGAATCGCAAAGGCCGCCAGGCAGCCTCGCCTTGCCGGCGCCATCGAAGCCCGAGTCATAGTTGACGGAGACCGCACAACACGAATACCGGCTGCTCACGGAGTTCCGGCGGCTGTTTGAAGGCAGGGTCTACAAGCACAGAGCCTCCAACCAGGGTGACTTCGTGGCGATGCATCTCTACGAAGACCTGATCGAGCTCAATCGTTCTGCGAAGCTGCGGGAAGCAATCATCGACCGGAGGGACCGCGTTCTAAATGCCCAAAACAGGCGTCGTGGCGTCGCAGCTCGGCGCGGCGATGCTACCTTTGGCGAGATCCTTCCGGGCGAAACCCCCATATCGGCTCCGGGCTATCTGGTGGGTCGAGGGCCGACTGCGACCGTGGAGATCGGCGTCGAGGTGAAGGTGCTGGCCAAGGCCATGATCAAGCAGATCGACCGCATGATCAACGATCTTCGCAATCAGGTGGTCCAGTTCAAACGCGGTGGTGGGAACCCGATTTGTGTGGCAGTTGTCGGCATCAATCACGCTGACAGTGTCATTGGATACGAAGGCGACCGGCCATTTCCGACCACCGGCAAGGCAGGGTTTCTGCACCCGAAGCCGAGCGCCGTTTACGGGCTGAGGCGGCCTCGGAATTCGACGAGTTTCCGATCTTGCGGTTCAAGGCGACGAATGCACCGCCCTGGCCGTTTGAATGGATCGATTTCAGGGAGACGCGACTGGATTACGCGGCGGCTCTTGCCCGCATCGGCGCCACATATCAACAGCGATTCTAGCCTGACTTTCGTAGTTCGCGGCCCATTTTCGGGTCGGCGAGGTACTGCCCTCTTTTCAGGCCGCCGGTTTTCTGGCATGCGGCTGCTCCCGATGTTTCTGCGCAGCACCAATTGCCGGAAGGATGGCAGGGACCACCGCTGCTTCAGCGTCGTGGAGAACCGGCGCCTGCCGGGCGGCAAGACCATGCAGCGGACTGTTCTGTATCCGGGCTACACCACCATGAGCCTGTTCCCGGACGACCGGGAGGCTGGGATCTCTCCCGAGATGGCGGTACGGCTTTCGAAGACTTTCGGCGGGAGCCCGGAAATGTGGTTGCGTCTCCAGGCAATTACGACCTGGCACAACTCCTTCAGGATCAGATCGACGTGAAGCGATAGCGGCGCGCGTCCTGAGAGTTAAGATAGTCCCGATGGACCGGACACAAGCCTGGGAACTGCTCTGCGAGTACACCAAATCCGACAGCCTCCGCCGACATGCGCTGGCTGTGGAAGCCTGCGTCGCCGCCTACGCGCGCCAGTTCGGCGAGGACGAGCCGAAGTGGTCCGCGACCGCCCTCCTGCACGATTTCGACTACGAAATGCACCCCAGCGCGCCGGACCACCCGATGAAGGGCGAGCCCATTCTGGCCGAGCGCGGGGTGGATGCGGAAACGCGGCGCGCCATCCTCTCGCACGCCAGCTACAGCGGTGTCCCGCGCGAATCGCGGCTGGAGAAAACGCTGTTCGCCTGCGACGAGCTGGCTGGCTTTCTCACCGCAGTGGCCTACGTCAAGCCCAACCGCAGCATTTTCGAGGTGGACGCAAAGTCGGTGCGGAAGAAGATGAAGGACAAGGCGTTCGCCCGCTCGGTGAGCCGCGAGGACATCGTCAGCGGCGCCCTGGAGCTGGGCGTCGATCTCGACCGGCACATCAGCTTCTGCATTGAGGCGATGAAGGCGCGCGCCGCCGATCTGGGCCTTGCCGGAACCGCAAACGCCTGAGTCCTCCACGCGGCCACGCGCATCTCAGAACCAGCGTTGGCTGCTGCGGTTTCCGAGGAGCCAATTGTGACCCCGGTCGAGAACTTCCCGGGTACTGCCCGGGGTGGGGGAGGCGTCAGCCGCTTCCACCCTGGCGGTGAAAATGGCCGAATCCCCCACAGCGACTCTCAGGCGCTCCGGCCATTCCCCTTGCCCAGCAAATCGCCCAGCCGTCCGATGGCCTCTTCCAGCCGTTGCGGCTTCGTCAGCACGGGCGCGAACAAATCGCCGCGCTCGCGGAATCGCTCTACCGCGTTATGGATGTTGAAATCCGCGGGCTGCACGCCTTTGGTCACCTCCGTCCATTCCAGCGGCGTGGACACCGGCGCGCGCGCGTACGCCCGCAGCACATACGGGGCGGCGATGGTCTTCCCTTCCACAATCTGCAGGTAGTCGAAGTAGACCCGGCCCTTCTTCCGTTTCGCCACCGCGCGCGGCGTCGTGAACAGGTTGGGATTGTCGCCGGTCACCAGATGCGCCAGGATCTCGGCGAATGAGCGTACCTGCTCGTACGTGTAGACGGGCGCGAGCGGTATGTACACGTGCATCCCGTCGCCGCCCGTGGTCTTGGGATAACCCTCCAGCCCGATGAGCCGCAGCTTGTCGTGCACCAGTTGCGCGGCTTCCACAATCAGGTCGAAGGGACACTCCACCGGGTCCAGATCGATGAGCGCGAAGTCCGGCTGGTCCAGCGAGCCGACGCGGCTCATCCACGGGTTCTGGTCGATGCACGCCAGATTGGCCAGGTAGAGCAGCGTGGCGCGGTCGTTGGCGATCACGTAACGGATGGGGTCGCCGCGCGTCTCCGAATCGATCGGCTCCACGCGAATCCACTCCGCGAAGGTATCGGCGTGCTTCTGGAAAAAGAACTTCTGATCGATGCCGTTCGGGTATCGCTTGAGCGAGAGCGGGCGGTCGCGCAGGTGCGGCAGGATGTACTCGGAAACGGCGTCGTAATAGTTGATGACGTCGCGCTTGGTGACGCCGTCGGCCGGGTAGAAGACCTTGTTGAGGTTGGTGAACTTCAGCGAGTGGCCATCGATGTCCAGCACCAACTCGGCGGGCTTTTCCGGGATCAGTGTCGTTGCCGGGCGGGCCGCCGGTTCAGGCGTCTCCCGCGCCGTTTCCTCCGGCCGCTTGTCGAAACGCAAGCCGAGGAACACGGGCGCGCGCAACTGGCCGCCGGGCGTGAACTCCAGATATTTCACCTCGCAAACCAGCTCCGGCTTCACCCAGGTGATGCGGCGGAGCGCTTTCGGCGCCTTCGCGAAGGGGCTCTTCGGCGTGACCAGCGGCTCCAGGCGCGCGTGGATCTCCGCCAGGCTCTTGTCCGTGAAGCCGGTGCCCACCTGGCCCACGTGCACCAGCCGGCCATTCTCATACAGACCGAGAACCAGCGAGCTGAAGTGCGCCCGTTCGCCGTGGGTGAAGCCGCAAATGACGAACTCCTGCTGGTTGGTAGCCTTGATTTTCACCCAGTTTGAGCTGCGCCGTTCCTCGTAGAAGCTGTCGGCGCGCTTGGCGATCACGCCTTCGAGACCCGCCTGGCGCGCGGCCTCCAGCATTTCCTCGCCTTTAGCGGCGAAACTCTGGGAATAACGGAAACGCTCGCCGGGCTTCAGAATGGCTTCCAGCGTGCGCTTGCGCTCGACCAGCGGCACCGCCCGAAGATCGAAGCCGTTGAGGTAGAGCAGGTCGAACAGAAACAGAGTCGCGGGCGTCTGGCGCGCGAGGTGCGCGATGGTGTTCGGGTCGGTGACCCCGATGCGCGGCTGAATCAGGCTGAAACCGGAACGGCCCTGGTCGCCGAGCACCGCGATCTCGCCGTCGAGTATGGCCGTTTCCGCCGAGACGAAATGGGGCAGCACGGTCAGCTCGGGATACTGCTGCTCGGTGCGGTTCCCGTTCCGTGAGAGGATGCGCACGCGGCCGTTCTCAATAAAGCAGACCGCGCGCACGCCATCCCACTTGATTTCGTAGAACCACTTTTCGCCGCCCGGCGGACGGTCAGCGAGCGAGGCCAGCATCGGCGTGATGGCGGAGGGCATGGGCGCTTTGCGCGCGCCCGGCAGCTTGCCCGGGTCCGTCCCACTTGGTTCGGAAGGCGTTACCGAGCGGCGCGCGTGAGCAAGCGGTTTGCCTTCCGGCGGCGCGCTCCCGGGTGGCAGTCCGGGTGGAGGCAGATCGTCGGCAATCTCCTGTTGCGTCCGCCCCGTGAGAACGCTCCTCGCATGGTCCTCCACGTTCCATCCAGGCACGGCCGCGCCGTCCTTCTTCTTGATGAGCAGCCACTCGTTGCCCTTGCCGCGCCCGCGCATCAGCACCAGCGCGAACTCGCCCGTCAGCTTCTCGCCGTGCAGGCGGAACTTCACATCGCCGCGTTCCAACTGTTTCAACTCGGGGTCCGTACCGAGCAGCTCATACGTGCCGTGATCCCACAGCATCACGCTGCCGCCGCCGTATTCGCCTTTGGGAATGTTCCCCTCGAAGTTCCCGTAATCCAGCGGGTGATCTTCCACGTGCATGGCCAGGTGTTTGGAGAGAGGTTCCAGCGAAGGCCCTTTCGGCACCGCCCACGATTTCAGCACGCCGTCCATCTCGAGCCGAAAATCGTAGTGCAGCCGCGTGGCGTCGTGCCGTTGCACGCAGAAGAATTTCTGCCCGGCCGCGGCCGCCGCGTGGACCTCGGGCTTCGGTTCCGGAGTCTTGTCGAACGAGCGTTTGCGCGCGTATTCGCCCAGTTTTGCCATGCGCTCAAACTATGATAAGGTATGCCCGCCGTCCAGGCTGTGATTCTCATCGTCGTGTGCGCCACCGCCGTGCTGGCGATCGCGGCGTGGCGGGCCTCCCGTCAGAAGGCCGACCTCGCACCGCTTCTGCTGCAACTCGGAGGCATCGAAAAAGCGCTGGACCGGAACGAGCGTGCGTTGCGCGAGGAGCTGGCCCGTGGACGCGCGGAATCGTCGGAGGCGGCGCGCCAGTTGCGCGGCGAGGTGGGCGCCCGAATCTTCGAGTTGAGCGCCGCTAACGAGAACCGCTTCGACGCGCTGCGCAAGTCCGTCGAGGACCGCCTGCGCCATCTCCAGGAAGACAACACCGCCAAGCTCGAGCTGATGCGCCAGACCGTGGACGAGAAGCTGCAGGGCACGCTGGAGCAGCGCCTCGGAGAGTCGTTCAAGCAGGTGAGCGAGCGGCTGGAGCAGGTTTATCGCGGGCTGGGCGAAATGCAGAAACTCGCCGGCGGGGTCGACGACCTCAAGAAGGTCCTCGCCAATGTGAAGACCCGCGGTAACTGGGGCGAGATGCAGCTCGGCGCGCTGCTCGAACAAATGCTGGCGGCGGAGCAGTATGAGCGCAACGTGGCCACCACCGGAACCGCTGAGCGGGTCGACTTCGCCATCCGCCTGCCCGGCCGCGACGTCGTGTCCTCCGTGGTCTGGCTGCCCATTGACGCCAAGTTTCCCCAGGACGACTATCAGCGTCTGGTGGAAGCTTCCGAGCAGGCCAACCCGGCCGCAATGGAGGAGGCGGCGAAGGCGCTGGAGGCCCGCCTGCGTCTGGAAGCCAAGCGAATCCGCGACAAATACGTGGACCCGCCGCAAACCACCGATTTCGCCATACTCTTCCTGCCCACCGAAGGACTCTATGCCGAGGCGCTGCGCCGGCCGGGCCTCGCCGATTTGCTGCAGCGCGATTTCAAGGTGGCCCTCGCCGGCCCCACCACGCTGTGCGCCCTGCTGAACAGCCTGCAGATGGGCTTCCGCACGCTGGCCATCCAGAAACAATCGGGCGAAGTGTGGCGCGTGCTCGGCGAAGTGAAGACGCAGTTCCGCCTCTATGCCGATGTCCTCGGCAAGGTGAAGGAGAAGATTCAGCAGGCGGGCACGGCCGTGGAAAAGGCCGAGCAGCGCACCCGTGCGATCGAGAAGAAACTGCGCGATGTGGAGGTCCTGCCCGCCCCATCGGGCGCGCAACTGCCGCTGGGCGCCGCCGATGCCGAAGAGGGGGTGGAGAGCCTGCTGATATGAAGGTCCGCAATGTTCACGAACGCGAATACGACGCCCCCGTCGAGTTGCTGGGCAGCCTGATCGATTCGCTGGGCCGAGCGGGCGATCGTTTGTGGCCGCGCGAGAACTGGGCGCCCATGCATTTGGATCGCCCCCTGGGCCTCGGAGCGCGAGGAGGGCACGGGCCCATCCGCTACGCCGTAGAGCAATACCAGTCTGGACGGAGCGTCGTCTTTCGCTTCTCCGCCCCACGCGGGTTCGACGGTACGCACGCGTTCGACGTTCGGGAACGCAACGGCCATGCAGTGCTGCGCCACGCGATCGAGATGCGCACCCGCGGCGCGGCGACGCTTCGATGGGCGCTGATCCTGCGGCCCATGCATGACGCGCTGCTGGAAGACTGTCTCGACAAAGCCGCCCTTTCGATCGGGCGTGCGGTCAGCAACCCGGCGCGCTGGCCCATCTCCGTGCGGATTCTTCGTGCGGCTTTCAGGGTGCTGCGAAAGCTCGGCATGAAATAGAGGAATTCATGGAGGGCACGCGGCGCCAGGTTGTGCGCGTCGCGCTATTCTGGAAGCATGTCGACGGGCATGCTCGTATCGGTGGAGGAATATCTGAATACGACGTACCGGCCCGACCGGGACTACGTCGCCGGAGAACTCATCGAGCGCACCGTGGGCGAACGCGATCACAGCCGGCTGCAGGCACTGCTCACGGGCATACTACTCGCCAACGAAGCACAATGGCAGACGGAGACGCTTCCTGAGCAGCGCGTGCAGGTCAGGAGGAATCGGTTTCGCGTGCCCGACCTCTGCGTCATCCGGAAGGGGACCGAAGAGCAGATCATCACCCGCCCGCCGGTGTTGTGCATCGAGATCCTCTCGAAAGACGACACCACGCGAGCACTCGAAGAACGCATCCACGATTACCTTCAGTTCGGCGTCCCCACGGTGTGGCTGATCGACCCGAAGACACGCCGCGCGTTCCTCTACACGCCGGATGGCGTCAGGCGGGAGGCGGCCGATGGAATCCTGCGCGCCGTGAATCCCGGACACCCCGGGATCGAGATCCCTCTGTCCACGCTGTTCGAATAGTGCATCAGTTCGGAATGTGGGGCACGTTCTCAACCTGCGCGACGATTTCCAATCGGCGCCGAGCGCGGGTTACAAACCCGCGCGCAGGATACAATCCTGCCCCACAGGCAACCTGACCCACGACTCGCTGTTCGAACAGGTCAGCTCACCACCCGCTTCAAAAACGTCCGCGTCCCCGCGTACCCGCACAAGGCAAGGCCCACCACCAGCGCGATCAGCACCCACCCAATCCCCATGGTGGGCTGGTTCCCCGGCACCATGGCGTAGCGCAGCCCCTCCGAGCAATACGTCAGCGGATTCACCAGCGTGATCGCCTGGAACCAGCGAATGTGATCCAGACGCGTCCACGGGTAATAGGTGCATCCGGTGAAGATCAGCGGCGTGAAAATCAGCGTGAACATCAGGCTGATCTGCTCCGGCTTGATGATGGTGCCCATCAGCAGGCCGATCACCGCGCCCGTGGCCGCGGTCAGCAGGATCATCAGCGCCAGTGTTCCCAGGCGATCCGTACGCACGGCAAACGAATGCCCCAGGATGAGAGCGCCCACCGGGAAGATGGTCAGACCGGCAATGGCCCCGCGGACGCTGGCCACCAGCAGCTTCTCCATGGCCACCATCCACGCCGGGAGCGGCGCCAGCAGCCGGTCGTCGATTTCGCGCGCGAAGCCGAGATCCAGCACCAGCGGCAACGTGACGCCCTGTAGCGACGCCAGCATGGAAGAGAGCGCGACGATACCCGGCAACAGCAGCGCGGTGAATCCATGTGCAGCCAGCCCGATGCCCGGCAGCACTTTGCCAAAAATAAACAGGAAGAAGAGCGGCTGCATCAGCGCCTGCACCAGGAACTGAATGAACTCCCGCCCGGTCACCACCAGATCGCGGTGCAGCGTGGCCACAAAAGCGCCGAAAGCGAGACGCGCGCGGCTGGTTTCGTATCTCGTGGTGTTCATCGCAGATGCTTTCCAGTGAGGTAGATAAACACTTCTTCCAGCGTGGCCTGGCGGACGCTGATGTCATGCACGCGCGCGCCCGATTCCAGAATGGCCTGCGCCGCCGCACCTACCAGCGAGCCTGCCTCCGCCGCGTATACGTGAAACGAGGTAACACCAGGCTCGGCGTCCGCGCCCGCATCGGGCACCTCCTCCACTTTCGTGACACCTGGCAGCGCGCCGAAGCGCTCCGCCAGACGCGCCGGCTCGCCCGTCCCGACACGCAGCTCGAGCGAATTCCCGCCGGGGATCAGCTTCTTCAGCTCCGCCGGAGTGTCGTTCACCAGAATGCGCCCCAGGTCCATGATGGCGATGCGCTGGCAGAGCCGGTCAGCCTCGTCCATGTCGTGCGTGGTGAGCAGGATGGTGAGCCCCTGCTCGTTGAGCACGCGAATGCGTTCCCACAGGAACAGCCGCGACTGCGGGTCCAGGTTGTTGGTGGGCTCGTCCAGAAACAGAACGTCGGGCTGATGCATCAGCGCGCGGGCAATCATGAGTCTCTGCGACATGCCGCCGGAGTAGCGGTCGGCCTTCTCGTTGCGCCGCTCGTACAGGCCCAGTTCCTTCAGCAACTGGTCGGCGTGCGTCTCGCGCTCGCGGCGCGGCACCCCGTGGTAGGCGGCGTGGAAGGTCAGGATCTCGCGCACCAGCAGGCTGCGATCCAGGTTGGGGCGCTGCGGAACCACGGCGATGCGCTGTTTCACCCGGATCTGCTCGTGAACCACGTCGAAGCCCATGATGGACGCCTCGCCGCCGGTGGGAACCACGGCCGTGGTCAGCACCCCGATGGTGGTGGTCTTGCCGGCCCCGTTCGGACCGAGGAGCCCGAAGACGCCGCCGCGCTCCACCGCGAAGGACACGCCATCCACGGCGTTGGAATTCGACTGGGGATACCGTTTCGTCAGATTGTGGACAGCTATGGCCGGTGGGGGAGTCATGACGGTGGTGCGGTTCAGTGTCCTTCGGCTTCGAGGAAACGCTCCGCCTCGATGGCGGCCATGCAGCCGGCGCCGGCCGCGGTAATTGCCTGGCGGTACGCGCGGTCCTGCACGTCACCCGCGTGGAACACGCCCGCGATGCTGGTTCGCGCGCCGCCCTTCGAAACGATGTAGCCGTCGCCGTCGAGGTCGATCTGGCCCACGAACGGTTTCGTATTCGGGATGTGCCCGATGGCCACGAAAAAGCCGTCCACGGCGCGTTCCCACGTCTCTCCGGTCTGCACGTTGCGCAGCTTCACGCCGGTGACCATATTCTTGTCGGCATCCAGAATATCCTCCACCACGGTGTGCGTTAGGAAGACGATCCTGGGGTTGGCGCGAGCCCGCTCCAGCATGATCTTCGAGGCGCGGAAAGTCTCCCGTCTGTGCACCACCGCCACCTCGTCGGCGAAGCGCGTGAGGAAGTTGGCTTCCTCCATGGCGGAATCGCCGCCGCCCGTCACCATTACTTTCTTCCCCCGATAGAAAAACCCGTCGCAGGTGGCGCAGGAGCTGACGCCGTGGCCGATCAGTTTCTGCTCGTTGGGGAGGTTCAGCCAGCGGGCCGACGCGCCCGACGCGATAATCAGCGTGCTGCCGGCGTGCCACTCGCCATCGACATTCAGCCGGAAGGGACGTTGCGAGAGATCGGCCTCGATCACCGTGCCGTGCAGATACTCGGCGCCAAAGTGCTCGGCCTGCCGGCGGATGTTCTCCACCAGCACCGGACCATCGACGCCTTCGGGAAAACCAGGGAAGTTCTCTACCAGAGTGGTGAGGGACAACTGACCGCCAGGCTCGTGCCCGGCGACAACCAGCGGCTTCAGGTTGGCGCGCGCGGCGTAGACGGCCGCGGTATTTCCGGCGCAACCCGAGCCAACGATGATCACGTTTCGCATGGAGGATGGTGGACCGCAGTCCGGCCAATCCCTACATGCTAACATTGCGCCGCCGCACCGGCCCCTGGACCGCAGAGGGGGAGCGGTCCAAACGCCCAGTAGCGGCGGCGATGATGCACCTCAGGTGGCCCCTGAGCCTTACCTGGTGGTTCTGATATTCAGTCGCGATTCCGGAGGCGGCGGCGCAGGAAGGCAAGTCCCACCAGCGCGGTGCCCATCAGCGCCAGCGTGCCGGGCTCAGGGACGTTGCCGTACACCACGCCGTTGCCGCACGTGGCGGAGGAGAGCTCGAACGAAAGGTTGCTGTGGTACAACCCCGCACCGCCGGTGATCCCGTTGATGGCGATGTCGTATTCGGGGTTGTTCGTTCCGTTACCCACGGTGGTGATTTTGACCGTTCCCGTGCCGAGCAACGTGACGCCGGTGGGGTCTGCCCACACGGGCAGGAGGTTGCGATAAGTCCCTGCGGGGTTACCGAGAACCGTCTGCGCGTCTTCGGTGCTGCTGATCAGATACAATCCGCCAGTGGCCAGGCCGCTGTGAGAGTCCAGCACCAGGGCGTACTCGGAGCTTCCCGACGTAATTATCATGTCGGCCGCGGAGAAGGTAATGCCGTACATGCTGTACGGGGTCAGTGTGGGGTCCCCGAAGTTCATCAGTATGTTGGCGCTGACGTCGCCACTGTTGTCGACGCTCAGAGAGGCGCTCTGGATGTCGAACACGTTCGTGTCGCTGCCGCTCATTACGCAGGTGTTTGGGTTCCCTCCGGGACAGTCGACGTTCCAATTAGAGCCGTCCGATCCGTTAGCCGTGACCGTCGTGGCGAACGCTGGAGCTGCCAGAGCGAGAAGAATTGGGGCCAGTGTGAGTAGTTTCATGCGGTTTCCCTGCATAAAACTGACATCCGGTCCTGTTTGCACTAATGGGCCGATGGGCCAGCCGGTACCAGTTCTTTGCCCCGTACCACGTGTGTTCGTAGTCCTGGTACCCGAATCAGGCGCGGCTGCAGACCCTTTTGCATCCAACTATTTGTCAAACGGACCTCGGGCTTTTCACCGGCGCCGCATCGGCTAAACTGAAGCCGCTCGCGAAGTGGCGGCCCGCCTGAAAAAGCACGGCGTCGCCTTCGCGGACGCGGCAACGTCAGGGTCTGCAAACAAGTGGCCGCATTTCCGAGTTGCGCGCGTCAGCAAGCGGTCTTCGGACTTGTCCAGCATCCTCCCGGATGAGACAGCAGGCGGAGGCAATCGGCGAAAACGGTTAATGACAGCTTGCGGAGCTTTTCAACAGCGGAGTTCGCGGCAAGTACTATCGCCGGGCCACCGCCGCCGCGCGCGCTGACCTCGATGCGCCCCACCACCGCTGGTTCGCCCCAACCCACACCCCGCGAACTGCCGTGCTAGACTCCGGATGAGAATGCGTTCGCGGGCACGAATGCCTGGATCTCGTAGAAGAGCCACGAAGAGGCCCCTGACATTCTCTGCCACCCCTGTTCCGAAGGGCCGATCCGTATCGATAGAATGGCTTGGCTGGGTGGCACTGGCCGGGCTGACGCTTTTCTTTCTTGCCACGTCGTGGCGCAAGTGGCCCGATCCCCTGATCGATTTTGGCCGTGAACTTTACATGCCCTGGCGTCTGGCGCATGGCGCGGTTCTTTTCCGCGACGTCGAAGACGCCTACGGACCTCTATCACAGTATCTGAACGCGGGGCTGTTTACGCTGTTCGGTCCCGGAATGATGATCCTGGTCGCGGCCAACCTGGTTGTGTTTGCGGGGATCGTGATCTCCATCTACACGCTATTCCGTTGTGCCTGGGGCGCGGGCGCGGCTCTGGTATCGTCGGCCATCTTTGTTTCCGTTTTTGGGTTTGCCCAATACGTTGGAATTGGGAACTACAACTACGCTACTCCGTACTCCCATGAGACCACGCACGGCTTGTTCGTGTGCTTACTGTTGCTAGTCGTGCTCTTCCGCTGGGTGGAACACCCCACGCTGCTCCTCAGTTCCCTGGCTGGCGGTCTGTTCGGTCTGACGATAGTGCTGAAGCCGGAGATTATGCTTGCCGCGGGTTCGGTCACGTTGGCGGCATGGGCGATGCGATGGTATTACCGGAGGTCCCTACCGCTCGCAGCCGTGGCAGCGTGGGCTGGGTGTGCGGTGCTGCCGACCCTCGCATTTGCCGCTTACTTTTCCGTCTGTGTCCCCTGGAGAGACGCCTTCCCACTCGCCTGCCATGCGTGGCTAAACGTCGCCTCCTCGACCCGTTACACCGGTGAGACGATTCAGAAGACCTTTACCGGATTGGACGATGCCAGACGAAATCTCGCCGTACATGTGGCTGCGACTTTCGTTGCCATGCTGATCGTCGCTGGCATCGCCGGCATCGCGACGATAGCTGAACGCGCTACCGGTTTTTGGAGACGCGTTCTCCTGGCCGGACTCCTGGTGGGAGGCGTCGGCTGGCTCGCGTGCTTTGAAATTCCCTGGCTGAACGTTGGTCGTTGCTTCCTGGGACTCAACATGGTCTATGTTTTGGTCTGCGCCATTTCCGTGATACGCCGCTCGAAGCCAGGCGTTCTTGATCGAACATTGGCGTTGCGATTGTTAATCGCCTTGCTGGCGACAGCTCTCATGGTGCGCATGTTCCTGAACGGCCGAATTTACCATTACGGTTTTTATCAGGCGGCGCTGGCGGGTGTGCTGATTCCCGCGGTAATCATCGGCGAGCTGCCGGCCCGGCTTGCTCTCGGCCGAGTCGGCAGGACGCTGCTGATCGCGGGAGGGCTGCTTCTACTGGCATGCGGCGTGGTGACGCTAAGTTCCCGGTCCCAGGATGTGTTGAGAGCAAGAACCTACGCCGTCGGAGAGGGCATGGACCAGTTCTACTCCTTCCCGCCGGATCTGGATCCAAGAGGCGAAATCATTCGCACTCTTATGGACCGGCTTGCCAAAGGCTCGCCCGGGCAGACGTTACTGGTCCTGCCGGAGGGCGAGATGATCAACTATCTGGCGCGCATGCCGAGTCCATTGGCGCCATATTACTTCTTCACCTCGGCCCTCAGCGACGGCCGCGAGGAGGCCCTCGTCGGGCAACTGAGCAAGCGCCCTCCCGATTGGGTGGTAATCGTCAGCCGGGACCTGCGCGAGTATGGCATCCAGCGTTACGGCGAAGCGCCCGGTGAGGGCCGGTTGATGCTGGGCTGGGTCGCTGAAAACTACCAGCGGGAGCTGGCCGTGGGAGGCGATCCTCTTGATGTCGGGCAAGCCGGCGCCATTCTCCTGAAACGCGTGCGCTAACGCTCGCGAACCTGTTCCGAGACAGCGAGTCTGTGAACGGTGCTTCGCGCCGCCTCGCCGAAACTGCGCGGATGGCGGCGGGTTCGAAACGCGTTCGCGCGCACTGACCTCGCCCCCCCACTATCGCTGGTTCGCCTTCAGCACCTTTTTGCGCAGGCGGATCGACTGCGGGGTCACCTCCACGTACTCGTCGTCGCGGATGAATTCGATGGCCTGTTCCAGGTTCAGAATCCGCGGCGGCACCAGCCGGATCGCGTCGTCGGAGGTGGACGCGCGCATGTTGGTGAGCTTCTTCTCCTTCACGATGTTCACGGTCAGGTCCCGCTCGCGCGAGTTCTCGCCGATCACCATGCCCTCGTAGACCTCCGTGCCCGGCATCAGGAAAATCTCCCCGCGCTCCTGCAGATTGAAAATCGCGTAGCCGGTCGCTCTTCCGGCACGGTCGGCGACAAGGCTGCCGGTGGGCCGGGTGGGGATGTCGCCCTGCCATTCGATATGGCTGTGATACAGCGAGTTCATGATGGCGGTGCCGCGCGTGTCGGTGAGCAGCTCGCTGCGCAGCCCGATCAGCCCGCGCGACGGCACGTGAAAATCCAGGCGCACGCGGCCCGATCCGTGGTTCACCATCTTCGTCATCTTGCCCTTGCGCGCCCCCAGCTTCTCGATCACCACGCCAACGAAGTTTTCCGGGCAATCCACCACCAGCAGCTCCAGCGGTTCCAGCAGCTTGCCGTTGACGCTCTTCGTCACGATCTCCGGCTTGCCCACGGCCAACTCGTATCCCTCGCGGCGCATCATCTCGATCAGGATGGCCAGTTGCAGTTCGCCGCGGCCCATCACCTTGAACGCATCGGGGCCGCCGGACTCTTCCACGCGGATGGAAACGTTGGTGAGCAGCTCCTTGTCGAGGCGGTCGCGCAGGTTGCGCGAGGTGACGAACTGGCCTTCGCGCCCCGCGAACGGCGAGGTGTTGATGGTGAAGGTCATGGCGATGGTGGGCTCGTCGATCTGCACCCGCGGCAGCGGCTTCGGGTCCTCGACGGCGGTCACCGTGTCGCCGATGGTGATGCCCTCCACGCCGGCAATGGCCAGAATGTCGCCGGGACGGCCCACCGTTTCGTCCACCCTCTTCAGCCCCTCGAACGAATACATCCTGGTGATCTTCGTGGTGTGATAGGAGCCGTCCACCTTCGCGATGGAAACCTCGTCGCCGTGCTTCAGCACGCCGTTGAAGACGCGGCCGATGGCCAGCCGTCCAAGATAATCGCTGTAGTCGAGATTGGCCACCAGGATCTGCAGCACCGCTTCGGGATCGCCGGCCGGCGGCGGGATGCGCTCGACGATCGCGTCGAACAGCGGACGGAGGTCGGTGGAATCGTCCTCGAGTGTGCGCTTGGCGATGCCCGCCCGCGCGTTGGTATAGATGATGGGGAAATCGAGCTGGTCCTCAACCGCGTCGAGGTCGATGAACAGGTCGTAGATCTCGTTCAGCACGTCCGGGATGCGCGCGTCCGGGCGGTCGATCTTGTTGATCACCACGATGGGCGGAAGCCGCGCTTCCAGCGCCTTCATCAGCACGTAGCGCGTCTGCGGCAGCGGCCCTTCGCTGGCGTCCACCAGCAGCATGACGCCGTCCACCACCTTGAGCGCGCGTTCCACCTCGCCGCCGAAATCGCTGTGGCCGGGCGTGTCCACAATGTTGATCTTCAGGCCATGGTAGTGAATGCCGGTGGTCTTGGCGAGGATGGTGATGCCGCGCTCGCGCTCCAGAACGTTAGAGTCCATTACGCGTTCGGCCACCTGTTCGTTGCTGCGGAAAATGCCGCTCTGGTGCAGCATGGCGTCCACCAGCGTAGTTTTACCGTGGTCGACGTGCGCGATGATGGCGATGTTGCGGATGGTCGCGTTCTGCTTCTTCGATTTCATGCGGTACTTTCATGTTCCCACGCGGGGCAGGCTCTTAGCCTTTGCGGCCCCCAAAAGCCTGGTCGATTTCCACGTCAGCAGTAAAGAAGCCTGAAGACCATGGCAGACCGGCTCCGGACTCCGAGATTCGCGAACGAAGCTGAAGAGGCGCAGTGGTGGTTCGATCACCGCGACGAACTTACCGGGGCTTTCGAGGATGCCGCGGCGCGTGGAATTCGGCTGGACCCGGTGGACATTTGTCGAGCCCGCGATCTCGCCGCCAAACGCGGCTTGCGTTATCAAGAGAGAAAGTTCGCCAGCTAAGCACTCCGATTCGCGAAACCCATCTACCCCAAGCCGTGGAAGAACTCCAGGCTCTTGCGCGCGCAGGTTTCCCAGCGGAACTCCTGGGCGCGGCGAAAGCCATCACGAGCGAGCTTCGCCCGCAGCGACGGTGACGTGAGCAGCAGCTCCAGCCCGCGGTGGAGCTCGCCGGCGCTGCGCGGGTCCACCAGCACCGAGCCGGCCGCGGCGATCTCCGGCAGCGAGGACAGGTTGGAAGTGAGGGTGGGCACGCGCGCGGCCATCGCCTGGGCTGCCGGGAAGCCGAAACCCTCGTACAGCGACGGATACACGAACACGGTAGCGCCCGCGGTCAGCGACGGCAGCTCCGGTTCGCTGACGTAGCCGAGATAGCGCACTCCACTGGCGCCGGCGCGCAGCCGGGCCATGGTTCGTTCGGCGCCCCAGCCCTGCGGACCTGCCACCAGCAGCTCGAATTCCTCGCGCAGGGAGGGCTTCAATTGCGCCCAGGCATCCAGCAGCGTGTCCACGTTCTTGCGTGGCTCAATGGTGCCCACGAAGAGCACATAGGGACGACTGGCAGCGAGCGGCTTGGCGTCGAAGAAGGCATCGGCGACGCCGGAGTAGATGACCTCGATCTTCTCCGGCGGAAGGTCCAGCAGCCGCACGGCGTCGCCCCGGGTGTTCTCGGAAACCGCGATGAGACGGTCTGCGTGCCGCAACACCCGCTCGGCGAACTGGCGGTCGGCGCGGACGTTCGCCTCGGTATGCAGTTCCGGCATCAGCCAGCAGGTCATGTCGTGGACGGTGGCGGTCACGCGCGTCCCGCGGGGCAGACGGCGGACCTGATTCGAAAGATGAACGACGTCGAAGCGGCGGGCCAGCCGGTCGAGCAGGACATTGCCCGGCGCGTTCACGGCGTAGAGGAGCGCGAGGCGAGAATACGTCGCGACCGGACCAAGTACGGAGCCTTCGTGAACCAACCGGGCCGTCGGGCCGAGGGAGGGAAACGATTCGACGATGTCGGCGTCGGCGGCGGCCTTGTGCAGGTTCTCCACCCAGTGCCAGATCCAGGTCTTGACACCGGCGCTGCGCAGCAACAGCGGCGTGGCGTCAATTCCAATGCGCATGGTTGGTATCCAGGGTCCTGCCCCCGCTGTGCTTCACCACCCACAGGCAGAAACGCGCGGGGCCCGCGGGCGCGCGCCGCGCTGAACCCATCTTCAGGCAGCGTATCATGCCCGCGCCGCGCATCTCATGCCCGCGCCGCGCATCCCGGAGATAGGATCTACAGCAGTTCGGCGGTGCTGAAGAAGAACGCGATTTCGACCGCGGCCGTTTCCGGCGCATCCGATCCGTGCACCGCGTTGCGCTCGATGCTCTTCGCATAGCGCTTTCGCAGCGTGCCCTCGGCGGCCTTTTCTGGATTGGTGGCGCCCATGGTGGAGCGCCAGTGCTGGATCGCGTTCTCGCGCTGGAGCACCATCACCACGACCGGCCCTTCGCACATGAACGTCACCAGACTGCCGTAGAACGGCCTCTTGCGGTGCACTTCATAGAAGCCCTCGGCCTGCTGGCGCGACAGACGCAGCAGCTTCAGTCCGCGAATGCGGAACCCTTCCTCTTCGATTCTCTGAATGATCCGTCCCGTATGCCCCAAAGCGACGGCGTCGGGCTTGATGATTGCGAACGTTTGTTCGATGGCCATTTCTTCGATTCTGGCACGAGGCTGGGGGGAATTGGCAAAACGGGGGACAGACTACTGCGTACGCGTTTGGTGGGTCAAACCACACCAGTAAGTCTGTCCCCGTTTTGCCAATTCCCCCTACAGGCGGCTCTTCACCTTGTCGCCGATGTCGGCGGGCGTGTCGCACACGGTGATGCCGGCCGCGCGCATGGCCGCAATCTTATCCGATGCCTTCCCCGAGCCGCCCGAAATAATGGCGCCGGCGTGACCCATGCGCCTTCCCGGCGGCGCGGTCTGTCCGGCGATGAAGCCCACCACCGGCTTCTTCACGTTCTCCTTGATGTATGCCGACACCTGCTCCTCGGCGTTCCCGCCGATCTCGCCGATCATGACGATGGCATGCGTGTCCACATCGTCGTTGAACAAACGGATGGCATCGAGGAAGGTGGTGCCGATGATCGGGTCGCCGCCAATGCCCATGCAGGTGGATTGTCCGATACCCAGCCGCGTCAACTGGCCCACGGCTTCGTAGGTGAGCGTACCCGAGCGCGAGACCACGCCGACATGGCCCTCCAGATGAATGGGGCCGGGCATGATGCCCATCTTGCATTTGCCGGGCGAGATGATGCCGGGGCAATTCGGACCGATCAGCCGCGTGGGGTGCGCCAGCAGGAAGTCCCAGGCGCGCACCATGTCCTCCGTGGGAACCCCCTCGGTGATGCACACCACCAGAGCGACACCCGCGTCCGCGGCTTCCATGATCGCGTCGGCGGCGAACGGCGGCGGTACGAAGATCAGCGAGGCATTCGCTCCGGTGGCCTGCACCGCCTCGCTGACCGTGTTGAAGACGGGACGATCCAGGTGCGTTTGCCCGCCTTTGCCGGGCACCACTCCACCCACAATCTCGGTGCCGTAGGCGATGCATTGCTGCGCGTGGAAACTGCCTTCGCGTCCGGTGAAGCCCTGGACGACCACCCGCGTGTTCCGGTCCGCCAGAATGCTCATGCGCGCTCCTTTCCATTGGCCAGCGTCACGGCCTTTTCGGCGCCGTCGCGCATGCCGTCGGCGATGGTGAAGTTCAGTCCCGAAGTGGTGAGGATCTCGCGGCCCCTCTCCATGTTGGTGCCTTCCATGCGCACTACGATGGGCACCTCCAGCTTCAACTCACGGGCCGCCTCCACCACGCCGGTGGCCAGGGTGTCGCATCGCAAGATCCCGCCGAAGATGTTGATGAACACCGCGCGCACGCCGCTATCGGAAATCAGGATGCGGAAGGCGCTGCGAATCTGTTCGGCGCTGGCGCCGCCGCCCACGTCCAGGAAGTTCGCGGGAGAACCGCCGGCGTATTTCACGATGTCCATGGTGGCCATGGCCAGCCCGGCGCCGTTCACCATGCAGGCGATGGTGCCGTCCAGCTTGATGTAGTTGAGCCCGTGGCGCGAGGCTTCCACCTCCAGCGGGTCCTCCTCGTTCAGGTCGCGAAGCTCGAGCAGGTCCTTGTGGCGATACAGCGCGTTGTCGTCGAGGTTGATTTTGGCGTCCAGCGCGTACACCTTGCCGTCCTTGGTGAGGATGAACGGGTTGATCTCGGCCAGCGAGGCGTCGATGTCGTCGTAAGCCTTCGCCAGAGCCACCATGGCGTCGGCCGCCGCGCGCACGCTGGCCGCCGGAATACCCATTCCGAACGCGAGCGTCCGCGCCTGAAACGGCTGCAGGGCGAAGCCAGGCTCCATGGTCGCCCGCAGGATCAGGTGCGGGGTGGCCGCCGCCACCTGCTCGATCTCCATGCCGCCGGCGGAAGAGGCCATGAACACGGCCTTGCGCTGGGTGCGGTCGAGAACGATCCCCAGGTAGAGCTCGCGCTCAATGGGCAGGGTCTCCTCCACCAGCAGCCGCTGCACGATGCGGCCTTCGGGTCCGGTCTGGTGTGTCACCAGTTTCATGCCGAGCGTCCGTTTGGCGATATCGGCCGCCTCGGTGGCGTCCTTGGCCACCTTGACGCCGCCGCCCTTGCCACGGCCTCCGGCATGGATCTGTGCTTTGACCACAACGCTGCCGCCCAGCTTGCGGGCCGCGGCTTCCGCTTCTTCGACGGTGTAGGCCACTTCGCCGCGCGGCACGGGAACGCCGTAGCGGGCGAGAATCGCCTTACCCTGGTATTCGTGGATTTTCATGGTGAGACTCGGCCCGGGTAAGGGCCAAGTGTCCAGTGTATCTCTTTCGCGGTCACACGCGGCGCCAGCCGCGCTCAACGGCTGCGGTGCGGCTTCGCGCAGGAAACAGGAACGGGTGGAAGCGGGGCAACAATGGCAGGAGAGAGAGGACGTGTTGCGGTTGAGCGGATGGTCGCAACAGCCTGGGAATCGGCCCGCGCGGCGGTTGCCAGCCGCTGCGGAGGAAGGGTTGTCCGCCCATCCCCGGTTCAGGTAAACTCGTACTCGAACTCATCGTTTCGCAGAACCCCGGCGTTTCGCAGAATCCCGGCGAGGCCGCGGGTGAACCTGCCCGCGGACGCGGAGCTTCCGTTTCAGGAGCACATCATCATGCAATACGGCCATTTTGACGACGAGGACCGCGAGTACGTAATCACCCGGCCCGACACGCCTTTACCCTGGATCAACTATCTGGGGTGCCAGGCGTACTTCGGCCTGATCTCGAACACGGCCGGCGGTTACTCTTTCTACCGTGACGCGCGCCTGCGCCGAATCACCCGCTATCGCTACAACAATGTTCCCTTCGATTTCGGCGGGCGGTACATTTACCTGCGCGACCGCGAATCGGGCGAGTTCTGGTCGCCTTCCTGGCAGCCCACGCGCCACGACGCGGAGGCTTACGAGTGCCGCCACGGCATGGGCTACAGCACTATCGGCTCGCGTTACCGGAGCATCGAGGCGAGCACCCGGTATTTCGTTCCGCTGGACGAGACGCTGGAGATCTGGCAATTCACGGTGACGAACCGTCGCGCCACGCCGGCTTCGCTGTCGGTTTTCTCCTCCATCGAGTTCTGCCTGTGGGACGCGCAGGACGACGCCACCAACTTCCAGCGCAATTTCAGCATCGGCCAGGTGGAGGTGGAAGACGGGGTCATCTATCACAAAACCGAGTATCGCGAGCGCCGCGATCATTTCGCGTGGTTCTCCTGCTCGGCTCCTCTGGCGGGATTCGACACGCAGCGCGAGGCCTTTGTCGGGCCCTACCGGAGCTGGGACAAGCCGGTCGTCGTGGAGCGCGGGGAATCGTCCGGCTCCATCGCGCACGGCTGGGCTCCCATCGGCTCGCATCATGTCAAAGTGGATCTCGCGCCCGGCGAGACGCGCCAGATCGTGTTCGTGCTCGGCTACCACGAGAACCCGAAAGATCAGAAGTTCGACCCGCCCGATTCGCAAACCGTCAACAAGAAGACGGTGAAGCCGCTGATTGCGAAGTTCCGCGACCCGGCCAACGTGGACGCGGCCTTCGAGACGCTGCGCGCATACTGGGCAAGCATCCTGGACATCTGCTCGGTGGACACACCCGACGTACACACCAACCGCATGGTGAACATCTGGAACGCGTATCAGTGCATGGCCACGTTTAACATGTCGCGCTCGGCCTCATTCTACGAATCGGGCATCGGGCGTGGCCTTGGCTTCCGCGATTCCAACCAGGACCTGCTCGGGTTCGTCCACATGGTGCCGGCACGCGCCCGCGAGCGCATTCTGGATCTGGCCGCGACGCAACTCCCCACGGGCGGCGCGTATCACCAGTATCAACCGCTCACCAAGCGCGGCAACAACGACGTCGGCGGCAACTTCAACGACGACCCGCACTGGCTGATCGTCGGCGTGGCCGCCTACCTCAAAGAGACGGGCGACTGGAGCATCCTCGACGAGCCCGTGCCCTACGACAACGAGCCCGGTTCCGAACAGCCGCTCTACCAGCACTTGCAGCGCAGCTTCCACTACACCCTGGAGCGGCTGGGACCGCATGGCCTGCCGCTGATCGGGCGCGCCGACTGGAACGACTGCCTTAATCTCAACTGTTTTTCCGACACGCCGGGGCAATCGTTCCAGACCACCACGAACAAGGAGGGCAAGGTTGCCGAGTCCGTGTTCATCGCCGGTTTGTTCGTGCTGGCGGGGGCGGAGCTGGCGGCCATCGCGCGGCATCGCGGGTTGGAGGAAGAGGCGGCGCGCTATCTCGCCGAAGCCGCTAAGATGGACCGCACCGTTCACCAACACGGCTGGGACGGCGAGTGGTTCATTCGCGCCTATGACGACTTCGGCCGCAAGGTGGGCTCTCACGAATGCGCGGAAGGGAAGATCTTCATTGAGACGCAGGGATTCTGCGTACTGGCGGGCATCGGGCTGACGGACGGCCTGGCGGCGAAGGCTCTGGAGTCGACGCGAACGCATCTGTCCACCGAGCATGGCATTGTCCTGCAGCAGCCGGCTTATTCGCGCTATTATCTTGAACTCGGAGAAATCTCTTCGTACCCGCCCGGCTATAAGGAAAATGCCGGCATTTTTTGCCACAACAACCCGTGGGTGATCATCGCCGAGACGCGCATGGGCAATGGCGACGCCGCGTACGATTACTACCGGCGGATCAACCCCTCCGCGCGCGAGGCCATCAGCGACCTGCATCGCTGCGAGCCGTACGTGTACGCGCAGATGATTGCCGGCCGCGACGCGCCCACGCACGGCGAAGCGAAGAACTCCTGGCTGACCGGCACCGCCGCGTGGAACTACTACGCCATCACGCAGTGGATTCTCGGCATTCAGCCGTCCTGGGACGGGCTCCGCATCGCCCCCGTGATCCCGAAGAGCTGGCCGGGTTTCCGCGCCACGCGTAAGTTCCGCGGCGTCACCTGGCACATTACCGCCACGCGCGCCGGCGAGGGCAATCGCGTTTCGTTGACCGTGGATGGGAAACCCGTCAACGGCGAGATAGTGCCACCGCCGGCGGACGGTCGAAGCGAAGTCAATGTGGCCGTGACACTATCATGAGAAGCTGGCTCGTTTGGTTCCTGCTCGCCCTTCCCGCCCTGGCAGCGAGTCCGGTGGGCGAGATCAAGGTGGATCAGGCCGGCTACCTCCCGCGCGCGCCGAAGCTGGCCATGGTGGTCTCCGGCAAAACGGCCACCGCGTTTCTGGTGCATCGCACGCGGGATGGGTCCGTGGTTCTTCGCGGACAACTGAGTGGCGCCGCGCGGGACCCCGACACCGAGGACCTGGTGCGGACGGCGGACTTCACAAAGCTGGTGGAGAAAGGCCAATACTATCTCGAGGTGCCGGGCGTTGGCCGGAGCTGGGATTTCACCGTCGCCGCCGATGCGTTTTCGCGAGCCTTCTATCTGGCCCTGCGCTCCTATTACGGTCAGCGTTGTGGCACGGCCGTGGATCTGGGACCGGAATTCCCCGGCTGTTCCCATCCGGCCTGCCATCTGCGAGCCGCGTATCACGTTTCCTCTGGGAAAACGGGGCCCGCCCCGGTCTTCGGCGGTTGGCACGACGCCGGCGACTATGGACGCTACGTGGTGAACTCCGGGATTACGACGGGAACGCTGCTGTGGACCTGGGAACTGTACGGTCCGCGCATCGCCAAAATAAACCTGCATATTCCGGAATCCGGCAACGGTATTCCGGATATTTTGAATGAGGTCCGCTGGAATCTGAACTGGATGCTTTCCATGCAGGACCGGGATGGCGGCGTTTGGCACAAGGAGGTGAGCGAACAGTTCAGCGGCTTCGTGATGCCGGACAAGGATCCGCTGCTCCCCTACGTCATCGGCACCGGCAGGTCTCCATACAAGAGTTCCTGCGCGACGGCGGACTTCGCCGCGGCGATGGCCATCGCCGGACGCGTCTACGCTCCCCACGATGCGGCGTTTGCTCGAAGGTCCCTGGACGCTGCGCGGCGGGCATGGGGCTGGCTCGACCAATACCCGGACGTTCTGTTTCGCAATCCCCGGGGCGTGCGGACCGGAGAATACGCGGATGCCGACTGCGGCGACGACCGGCTGTGGGCATCGGCGGAGCTGTGGCGAAGCACCAAGGACAAGGTCTACGAGCAGTACTTCCTCGCCCACTACAAAGAGTATCGGGACACCATTCGGCCGATCAGGCCGCAGGATTGGGAATACGTGGCGCCGCTGGCGATGTGGACGTGGGTGCTCGGTGGCGCGCGGGATGCCGCTGCAGAGGATATCCGTGATCGCACGCAGAAGGCCGCGGACCAGATCATCGCGCGATCCGTTCAGAACGGTTACCGCATCAGTCTCGCCGCCACCGACTACGTGTGGGGTTCGAACGGCATCGCGGCGAATTATGGCGTGCAGCTTCTGGTCGCCGATCGCATTCACCCGGACGCCCGCTACGTCGATGCCGCAATGGACAACCTGCATTACCTGCTGGGGCGCAATACGTTCTCTCTATCGTGGGTGACCTGGGTCGGCGAGAATGCCGTCCGGCATCCGCATCATCGCCCCAGCGGAGCCGGCGGCATCGGGCCGTGGCCGGGGTTGCTGTCCGGCGGGCCCAACCGGAATCGTCAGGATGCGGTCCTGATGGCGCTGCCGGATTTGCCGCCGGCGAAGATTTACGTCGACAGTCAGAATTCTTACGCTTCCAACGAAATCGCAATTAACTGGAACGCGGCGCTGGTATTCCTGCTAGCCTCCACCCTGCCTGGGGATTAGCGAATCGGTTCGGGATGTGGGGCAGGTTTGCAACCTGCGCGCCGATTTCTAATCGGCGCCGTGCGCGGGTTACAAACCCGCACGCAGGATACAATCCTGCCCCACACCTCTGTCCAGGCATGGATGGCAACCCTGGATTCAGCATTCCGCGCAGTCGACGCAGGCGGGGCCGACCGAATCGCGCACGATGAATTCCGGGTCGATTACGATGCGTTGTCCCGCCGGGTGAGGCTGGGCTGGATCGGACCGTAGGAACTCGAACGCGGTGCTCCCAATCTGCTCGCGTGGAATATGCACGGTGCTCAGCGCCGGAGAACAGAACTGCGACAGGCGGATGTTGTCGAAACCGGTGACCGAAACGTCCTGGGGCACGCGCAAGCCCCGCTCCCGGAGTTCGCGCAACACGCCGATGGCCATGAAGTCGTTCACGCACACGATCACCGTCGGGTGGAAGCCGGAACTCAGCAGGTCGCGGGCGGCTTGTTGCCCGCCTTCCAGACTGTCTGAACCGAGGACCGTACGAAACTGAACCGGTGGCGTGTAACGGGCCACGATCTCTTCGAAGGTCTTCTGACGATCGCTGATGGGACCCAGTGTCGCGTGGTGGCCAACGAAAGCCATGCGTTGATGTCCGAGCGTGTGCAGATACTCGACCACCTTCTCCATCCCTCTGCGGTAATCCACCGCGATATTGGTGATCTTCCCGACCGACGGCCCGACGTCGTAGAAGACTGCGGGAATGGATGCGTCTGTCAGCAACTGAATCAGAGTCGGATCCATCTCGGACACAATCACGGCGAGTCCGGCGACGCGGCGGCCGATCATCAGGCGAATGCTCGACACCAGCCGCTCCGGCTCATAGCCGGTGTTGGCCAGTACGACCTCGTAACCATTGGCGAGCGCCGCCGATTCCAGACTCTCGAAAATGTCAAAGAAAAAGGGGTTCGCCAGATTGGAGACGATCACGCCGAGCGTGCGGCTGGTCCCGCCGGCCAGCGTCCGCGCGTGAAGATTCGGATGATACTTAAGCTCGGCCACGGCCTTCATCACCCGCGCGCGCGTGGAGTTCTTTACCGGACCGACGTTATTCAAGACGCGCGAAACCGTGGAGGTGGATACCCGGGCGCGTTTGGCAACCTCTTCAAGACTCATAACGCGAAATCGGCGTCGCCCTTCCTTTCACACTACCTTTGCCCGTGGCGGATGATTTCGGCGACACTCCATCTGGTGTACGGATCGGCTCAACCTGCCGCCGGAAGAGTGTCGCCGAAATCCCCCCCAATTGGCCCCCAATGACTTCGACCACGGGATTCTACGCGAGCGCCCCTCGGATCTGGGTGAACGAGTGCGCCGCGAACTTGTAGCGCGCTTTGTTGCCGCTGGCGCGCGCCGTGCTCTTCTCCGTTTTCACTTTCTCTGAGCCGAAACCGTTTGCGGTCTTGAGGCCGGGGCCATTTACGACGGCCACCTCGAGATCTCCGGAGAACTGGGCGTCCTGGGCCTCGATCTCAGCCTCGATATCCTGGTCAGGGTGCCGGTTGACCACGTTGAGCACCAGGGCGCCGTGGTTCAGCGACGCGGAGGCGTCGAGGTACGAAACCTTGTCGAACCGCTTCGTGGCGTACGCCGGAGCATCGACGAAGACTTCCAGCGCCGTGCCGTGCGTGTTGGCTGCGAACAGTTGCAGCGGATAGTAAATGGTCTGCAGGAACAGGCCCGTCTCGTTGGTGAAAATCGGCGCAATCACGTTCACGAGCTGCGCCATGTTGGCGATCCTCACGATGTGCGCGTTGTTGACGAACGTGTTGAGCATGGTGGCGACCACCAGCGCATCCTCGAGGTTGTAGATCTCCTCGAGAAGGTGGCGGCCGTCTTTCTTGCCATCCCCGAACGCGCGGTACCAGACATTGTATTCGTCAAATGCGATGTAGATTGGTCTGCGAGCGCCGGGCGCGGCAACGCTGCGGATGAGTCCCTCGGTGGTGCGGATGCGATCCTCCAGATCCAAAGAACTGGCGGCGAACGCCAGATAGTCGTCTTCGCGGTTGGCGACGTAGCTGTGCAGCGAGATATAGTCGGCGTGATCCCTCAGGTACTCGAGCACGGTCCGGTTCCAGCCGGTCCATCCCTCGCGCGTGGCGAAATTGGACGATCCGGCGGCAATCAACTTCACGTCCGGATCGGTCCACTTCATCAGCTTGGCGCCTTCCAGCGCGAACTTGCCGTAGTCCTCCGCGGAGCGGTGCCCCATCTGCCAGGGACCGTCCATCTCGTTGCCGAGGCCCCAGTACGTCACCTTCCACGGCTTCTCCCGGCCGTTCTGCTTCCGCAGGGCGGCCATCGCGGTGCCGCCGGCGAGATTGCAGTACTCCACCCATTGCTGCGCGTCGGTCCAGGAACCCGTGCCGAAATTCACGCAGATATAGGGCTCCGTGCTGAGCATTTCGGCGTAATTCAGAAATTCGTGGGTGCCGAAGCGGTTGTCCTCCACCGACTGCCACGCCATGTCCAGGCGCTTCGGGCGCTGGTCGCGCGGGCCGATGCCATCTTTCCAGTTGTAGTTGGACGAGAAGTTCCCGCCCGGCCAGCGCAACAAAGTGACATGCAGATTGCGAGCGGCGTCCAGCACGTCGCGGCGATAGCCGTTCGCGTCGGAGAGTGGGGAGCCCTCGTCGAAGATGCCTCCCTCGATGCAGCGGCCGAGGTGTTCGGTAAAGTTGCCGTAGATCTTCGGATCGATCGGTGCGATGACCCGCTCCGGATCGATGTGGATGCGTGCGTTCAGTGCGCGCGTTTGGCCGCGGAGCAGAAGCGGCGCGGCGGCCACGGCGGCGGAGAACTGTCGGCGCGTAATCATGAGCCCCTCCCTCGAACCCCCTACTTCACCGTCGAGAACCTGAAGACAGTGTTGCTTTCGTACGTCTGCCCCGCCTTCAGCTCGGTACTCGGGAAGCTCGGCTGATTCGGCGAATCGGGGAAGTGCTGGGTCTCCAGACAGAGCGCGCCGCGGTACGCGTACACCTTGCCTCCCTTCCCCTTGAGAGTTCCATCCAGGAAATTGCCGGCGTAGAACTGCACGCCGGGCTCGGTGGTGAGAACCTCCAGCACGCGGCCCGATTTCGGATCGTGCACGCGCGCGGCCAGCGTCAACGACTCGTCATTCTTGTTCAAAACCCAGTTGTGATCGTATCCGGGGTGCGAGCCCACCTGTAGCTGTTCGTATTTGGAATCGATGCGCGCGCCGATCTTCATGGGCTTGCGGAAGTCCATGGGCGTGCCCTCAACGCTGCGCAGTTCGCCGGTTGGAATGAAGCCGCCGTCGACCGGCGTGAACCGGTCGGCGTTGATCTGGATGTCTTCGTCGAGGATAGTGCCGTTGCCCGCGCCAGCCAGATTGAAGTAGGAGTGGTTGGTCAGGTTCTGTACGGTGTCCTTGTCGGTAGTGATCTTGTAGTGGATGCGCAGTTCATTGTACGGAGTCAGTGTATAGCGGACCGTCGCCGTGAGGTTGCCGGGGTAGCCTTCCTCGCCATCCTTGCTCGCGTACTGCAGTTCGACGGCATCGTCAGCGGCGTAAACCACGGTCCAGAGGCGCTTGTCGAAGCCGCGCTTGCCGCCATGCAGCGAGTTCTCTCCTTCGTTGGCGGTGACGTGATATTCGTGGCCGTCCAGCGTGAAGCGCGACTTGCCGATGCGATTCCCATACCGCCCCACAATGGCGCCGAAGAAAGCCGGGTACTTGATATAGTCCTCGCCATTGTCATAGCCAAGCACAACATCGTCGGAGTGGCCGGCCGCATCGGGGACCTGCAGCGACACGATGGCCGCGCCCCAGGTCATGACGGTCACTTCCATTCCCTTGTCGTTCTTCAGCGTGAACAACTCGATTGTCTTCCCCTCGGGGGACTTTCCAAACGGCTTTCCTGCCATCTTAGCCTCCATGTTGCCTGCGGCCACGCAGCCGAGCAGAGCGGCCGTCAGCGTAGCCCTTAGTAATGAATTAAATCGCATTCCGTTCTCCTCATGGCTGGCCATAATAGCTGCCTAGCCCGTGCTTACGCAGAAAGTGCTTGTCGTGCAAAGCCTGCGAAATCGGCTGCGCCCCCGCGTTCAGGGTGACCGTATAATACGCCATTCGCGCGATTTCTTCCAGCACTACCGCAGTGTGTGCCGCCCTGGCCGGCGTCGGGCCCCAGCAGAACGGCGCGTGCCCGTTTACCAGTACGGCCGGGAAGCTGGGGCAATCCAGATTCGCAAAACGCCGCACAATGGCGTCGCCGGTGTTGCTTTCGTAGTCGCCCTGAATCTCGCCGGCATCCAGCGGCGGCGTCACCGGCACGGGCCCATGGAAGTAATCGGCGTGGGTGGTTCCCAGACAGGGAATCTCGCGCCCGGCCTGCGCCCAGGCGGTAGCGAAAGTCGAGTGCGTGTGCACCACGCCGCCGAGGCCGGCGAAAGCGCGGTACAACACCAGGTGAGTAGGCAGGTCCGACGACGGACGCATCGTGCCTTCCACCGGCGATCCATCCAGCCGCACCACCACCAGGTCTTCCGGACGCAGTTTCTCGTACGGCACGCCACTTGGCTTGATGGCCACCAGATCATCGCCCCGCAGGATGCCGCTGGCGTTGCCAAAAGTGTACAACACCAGACCCCTGCGCACCAATTCCATGTTCGCTTCGTACACTTCTTCGCGGAGCAGCTTCAGATCGCTCATGATTTCTTCGCCGCGGCCGCGACCTTGCGCAGCGCTGGCAGAACGCCGCCTACCGCCACGGGCTGCGACTCCCGGCTGCCCAGCGCAAAGTACAACTGCCGGTAGTGGCCGGAAAGTTCGTCGTACGCGGCTCGGCTGGCGGGCTGCGGTTCCAGCGTGGCGTACGACGGGCACAGCGCATCCTGCGCCTCTTCGATGGTCCGAAACGCGCCCGCCGCAAGAAACGCGAAGATAGCCGAGCCCAGACTGGTCACGTCGCCTTCCGGCACCAGGATTTGCTTGTTCAAAATGTTAGCGTACACCTGATTGAGCACCGCGTTCTTGCGCGGGATGCCCCCGCCGTTGATCACCCGGCGCACCGGCACGCCGTATTCTTCCATGCGGTCCAGAATGATGTGGGTGTGAAAGGCCGTGCCCTCGATGGCCGCGAACAGCTCATCCTGCGCGGTGTGGGTCAGGTTCCAGCCGAGGGTGACGCCGCCGAGCTCGGGATTCACCAGCACGGTGCGATCGCCGTTGTCCCAGGTGAGCCGCAACAGGCCGGTCTGGCCGGACTTATACGTCTCCAGTCCCTCCGACAACTCGGGCACGGTGGTCCCGGCGCGCCGGGCTATGGCGTCGAAAATGTCGCCGGTGGCGGAAAGGCCCGCTTCGATTCCGGTATACGAAGGATGCACGGAGCCGCGCACAACGCCGCACACGCCGGGAACCAGCGTGCTTTTGGTGCTCATGGCGATGATGCAGGTGGAGGTGCCCACCACGTTCACCACGTCACCAAGGCGGCAACCGGCGCCGATGGCGTCCCAGTGGGCGTCGAAAGCGCCCACGGGAATGGGAATGCCGGGGCGCAATCCCATGCTGGCGGCCCATTCCGGCGAGAGCGTCCCGGCGATGGCATCGGAGGTACGGTAGCGGCCCAGCGCCATCTTGTCGCGAACGCCGGCCAGCAGAGGGTCCACCCGCGTGAGAAAGTCCTCCGGAGGCAGGCCGCCGAGCTGCTGGTTCCACATCCATTTGTGGCCCATGGCGCAGATGCTGCGCGGAACGTCGGCGGGGCTGGTGATGCCGCACAGCGTGGCCGCCACCATGTCGCAGTGTTCGAGGGCGGTCACCATCCGGCCGCGCTTGCCGGGATTGTTCCGCAACCAGTGCAGCAACTTCGAGAAGCCCCATTCGGAGGAGTAGGTTCCGCCGCTCCAGTCGATGGCGGCGAGGCCGCTCTCGTGGGCGATTCGGGTGATGAGCGCTGCTTCCTGCCAGGCGCGATGATCGCACCACAGATAGTAGTCGTCCAGGGGTTCCAGTCCCTCGCCCACCGGGATCACGCTGGACCCGGTAGTGTCGATGGCCATCGCTTCGATCGCGCGGCCATCGATGCCGGCCGAGGCGACCGCCCCGCCCGCCGCCTCCACCAGAGCGGTCATGTGATCGGCATGGCTTTGCGTGGCGTAATCGGGATCGTCGCGGCGGCGGTGCAGCGGGTATTGCGCCGTACCCGAGCCGATCCTTCCTTTGGCACTATCGAAGATGGAGACGCGGACGCTGAGCGTCCCAAAGTCCGCTCCGGCCACAATGCTCACGGTGTCCCCCTTTCGCTCCGACGTGGGGCAGGCCCCCGGCCTGCGGCGGGTCCGCGACCCGCCTCCGATTCACTTGCGATTGACTACTCGTGCCGGTAAACGTGCCAGCCCAGATACTTCGTCGCCGCTTCTTCCAGAACCGCCGCCGTGCTCGACAGGTTCGCGGCCACGTGATGCTCGAAGCCGTTTTCGCAGATGTATCGTAGCAGGTTTTGCAGCCGCGGGATGCGCACCACGCCGGCACCGCCGAAGGTGTCCAATGGATCGCTGGTGAATTCGCCCTCGCCCACATAGCCCGCGATCAACCCCTCGTCGTCGATGGTGGAGAAACGCGCGTAGGTCATGGGCCCGGGCTTCACCCGGCCGATACAGGTGCCGTAGGTGTTCTCGCGGCCGACGGTCCCGGCGATGATGAGCTGGAAGTCCATCTTCGTTTCCTCGAAGAAGTGCTTCGGCAGATTGCTGCAGTGGAAGCAAACGGCCTTGTCCGGATCGCCGCCGTAGTTGTTGTTCCAATCGAGCAACGCGCTGGGGGTTCCCGAAGCCAGCCGCAGTGCATGCATGCCGAGGACGCCACAGATGTCCACTTCGCAGGCGCTGGACATCAGGTTGTTGCTCATCATGCTCATCACCGTGCAGGGCACCACGCCGAAGTACTCCTCCATCGACGTCCAGCACTGCACGGCGCTGATGGAAACCAGGGTCTGGCGCATCCATTCGTCCACCACGGCGCCGAACTTGGCCATCTTCAGCAGCGCCGCTTTCGGTGTGTCGCCGGTTGCGACATAGGCTTCGATGGCGGCGAGCTTGGCGAGCGCCGCCGGATCGTCGTCCTTCATTTTGGCGATACGGCCGAAGATCTCGGACAGGTCGATCGGTTCCACCGATATGCCGGCCAGCTCCAGCAACTTCTCGCTGTAGCGCACCGTGTTGAACGCGGCCGGCCGGGCGCCGATCGCGCCCACGCGCAGGTTCTTCATGCCGCGCACCACCCGGCAAACGGCCTTAAACCACTCCAGATCGTTCGCGAATTCGGGCGAGTCGGGCGTTTCAGTGTGCAGAGTGGTCAGCGAATAGGGGATGCCGTACTGCTTCAGATTATTGCAGCAGGACATCTTGCCGCAGAAGCTGTCGCGGCGATCGGCGATGGTCATGCGGCCGGGCGTGTCCGGCGTGGCCTGCACCAGCACTGGCACGCTTAGTCCGGAATGGCGCAAGGCGTCGACGATGCCGCGCTCTTCGCCGAAACTGGGCAGAGTCACGATGACGCCGTCGATCTCATGGCGGTGGCGATCGAACAGCTCGCCGCACGTGCGCGCCTCCAGGTGCGTCTCCACCGCGCCGTACTTGGTTTCCTCCACGCCGGGAGCGACGACGCGCACGCCCGCTTTCTCCAGCACGCCGATCATCTCGTCGCGGCCGGATTTCGCGAGGTGATCCGGAAAGAAGCCACGATTCCCGACGATGAGGCCGAGTGTAATATCAGAGCCGGTTTTCATAAGTCTATGCTCCGCGTTTGGAAAGATATGGTTCAAGGCGAGCGCCAGCAGCCGGGCGAGCCTCTGCAAGCGCTTTCATACGCCATGCTACATGCGCTGACGCCGGATGTCAAATGGTTGCCGAGGGGGCGGAGGGGACTCCCGGCGCGGTCTTTCACGCGGCGTGCGCGCCGGCTCTCCCCGCCACCAGTTTCAGCGTCATCGGTTTCACCAGACGGTCGAAATCTCCGTATGACATGCGGACGAGCTCGCGATGGGAACCCGCGTTGAAGGCGATCTCTTTCTCCCTCGCGAGGCCTTCGTCGACGAAGACCGCCATGTCATACAGGTTACCGTCCGCCGTTTCCGTTCCCACCCCATCGGTCCGCGCGTCCGGGCGGCGTCATTTGCTTCATCCGCTTCCGCGACGGCATCGTACATCCGCAGGCCCTGCTCCGGATTGGAACAGATGGCCCGGCCTCCAGTGCTAGCCAGGCCCGCCGCTCAGATGCCTTCGCCGCCGGTGAAGCGCTCGGCACGCTGCAGCACGCCGGAGTCTTCCAGCGCTTTCATGAGCTGCTCCACGGCGGCTTCATCCTCGCTGGCCAGCTCCGGCAACGGCAGCGCGTCGTCGGGCGGCTCCGCGGACACCACGATGGCGACGAGCCCGGCCGCGGTCAGGGTCCGCACACTCCTAAGAGGGTTTTGGGAAAGGGACCATGTGTTCCTTCCGCTGCTTTCCGATGTCCTGGTGAAGTCTGGCGATCGGAAACGGCTTCCCGTGGGCAGGAAGGATCGTGCGCGCCCCGCTGGCCGCCAGTTTCCTCCAGCTCTCGTAATACGCGTCAAGATCGTTCACGCTGATGACACAATGCTTCGTGCCTGCCCAACTGAGGAGATTTGCCGCGGCGTCGCCCACGATAGCATCCCCATCGCCGAGCACCAGCGAGATGGAATCACAGGTGTGACCTGGGGCAGCGATGATCTTGCCGTCGAGATCTATTCCGATATCCCGCAGCGTGCAATCGCCGTCGATCGGGAGATCGCCGCCTCGAAACGGGCAGGGCGGAAATGTATGAGTCCAACGCTTGTCGAACTTCCCCTTTAGCGAAAGGAGGAAGCCGACTCGCCGGTTAATGTAACCGGCTCCAGACACATTCAGATGTTTCCCCAACGCCAGCCCCTCGGCGGCCAGACACGAAGCGACCAGTACGATCGCGGGATTCGCGGCGAGGAGCCGGGCCGACAAACCTGCGTGATCATCGTGCGCATGAGTCAGGATGAGATGGCTGATGTCCTGCATCCGGACATGATGGTTCGCCAGCTCCTGTGTGAAGCGATCCCATTCGTATTCGTAGCCGGTATCCACCAGCAGATACGAGGTTCCATGCGGAACCAGAAAGCAATTGGTGAGTTTCAGTTTGATAGCGATCAGATGCATCAGTTCGCATTAAATCAGATGCCTTCGCCGCCGGTGAAGCGCTCGGCGCGGTGCAGCACGCCGGAATCCTCCAGCGCTTTCATGAGTTGCTCCACGGCGGCTTCATCCTCGCTGGCCAGCTCCGGCAACGGCAGCGGGTCGTCGGGTGGCTCCGCGGACACCACGATGGCGATGAGCCCGGCCGCTGTCAGGGTCCGCACACTCGCGCCGCCTTCGGTGATGGACACGGCGGCGCCCTGGCCGAACAAGTCGCGTTCCAGCAGCGTGGCCAGCCGCCTGCGGTCCGGCAGCCAGATCACCGCCGGCTCGTGCCCCAACCGGTCGGCGCGCTCCCGTGCGCTCACCGGCCCGCGCTGCTGGTCGTGAAGCAGCACGCCGCGAATCATGCCCGCGGCCAGCGTGGCGTTGGAAAACGGGTCAATCAGGATGAACGCGCCGGTGCCGCGGTTCTCCTGATACGAATCGAAGAACACCGGCCGCGGCACGTCGATGGTCACTACGCCGATTTCGTTCAGCTTCAGGTCTCGCGCGGCCTCGCGCCCCAGCGTATTCACGTCCATGCGGCTGCGCACGTTGCGCACGGTGGCGCGCACCTGGCGGGTGGTGTGCTTCAGCAGGTAGGAGCGGCCCGGCTCCAGCGGCGCGTCGTTCATCCACACCAGCGTCGCGTCGAAGGAGCGCGCCACGGCGGGCGGCGTTTCGTCGGCGCGCACAATCATGTTGCCCCGGCTGATGTCGATCTCATCGGTCAGGGTCAGGGTGACGGACATCGGCGCGAAGGCCTCCTCCAGGCTGCCGTCCCAGGTGGCAATCTCCTTCACCCGCGCGCTCCGGCCGGATGGCAGAACCCGCACCTCATCGCCAGGCCGGATGCTGCCGGACGCGATCTGCCCGGCGTAACCGCGGAAGTCGAGCGAGGGCCGAATCACGTACTGCACCGGCAGCCGGAACGGTCCGTCGCTATCGGCGTCCTCCACCGGCACGGTTTCCAGGTAGTCGAGAAGCGTCCGGCCATGGAACCAGGGCGTGCGCTCGCTGCGCGCCACCACGTTGTCGCCTTCCAGCGCACTGATGGGGATGAAGTGAGTCTCGCGGAATCCCAGCTCGCGCGCAAACGCGAGAAAATCGGCCTCGATCGCCTCGAACACGTCCCGGCGGAACTCCACCAGGTCCATCTTGTTCACCGCCACGACCACCCGCGGGATACCCAGCAGCGAAGCGATGTAGGCGTGGCGCTTCGACTGCGGCAACACCCCCTTGCGCGCGTCAATCAGCACGATGGCAAGCTGCGCCGTGGACGCGCCCGTGGCCATGTTGCGCGTGTACTGCTCGTGCCCGGGCGTGTCGGCGATGATGAACTTGCGGCGCGCCGTCGAAAAGTACCGGTACGCGACGTCGATGGTGATGCCCTGCTCCCGCTCGGCCTTCAGTCCGTCGGTGAGCAACGAGAAGTCCAACGGCCCCGAGGAACGGTTCAGGCCGGAGTTCTCGATGGAGGCGATCTGGTCTTCGTAGACGCCCCGCGATTCGTACAACAGACGGCCGATCAGGGTCGACTTGCCGTCATCCACGCTGCCCGCTGTGGAAAAACGGAGCAGACTCTTCTCCGGAACTCGCGCAGCCCGGACCGCGACCGCGGGCGTCCAATTCGGTGACGGGCACCGAAATTCCGAAGCAGCCAGTGACGCGCTTTCAGCAGCTTCCGGGTGCGGAAATTCGGTGCCCGTCACCGAATTGGACGTCTCCGCCATCAGAAATAGCCCTCGCGCTTCTTCAGCTCCATGGAGCCATCCTGATCGTGGTCGATGACGCGGTTCTCGCGCTCGGAACGCCGCACGTGAATCAGCTCGTCAATGATCCGGGGAACAGTGTCGGCTTCGGAGTGGACCGCCCCGGTGCAGTACGTGCAACCCAGCGAGCGCATCCGGCTCATCACCGTCTGCGGCTGCTCGCCCGGCTCAAGCGGCGGGTGGTGTTCCGGCGGAATCAGCGTCCCGTTGCGGACAACCATGGCCCGGGGCCTGGCGAAATACAGCGGAACCACCGGGATCTTCTCCTGCTCGATGTACTGCCAGACGTCCACCTCGGTCCAGTTCGAGAGCGGGAACACGCGGATGGTCTCGCCTTTGTCGATGCGCGCGTTGTACAGGTTCCACAGCTCCGGGCGCTGGTTCTTGGGGTCCCACTGGCCGTGGCTGTCGCGGAACGAGTAGATACGCTCCTTGGCCCGCGATTTCTCCTCCTCCCGCCGCGCGCCACCGAAGGCCGCATCGAAGCCGCCCTCCTGCAACGCGTCCAGCAGCGCCTGCGTTTTCAGCAGCGCACAGCATTTCTGCGTGCCCAGGCGGAACGGGTTGGCGCCTTCCTCGATGGCCTTCGTATTGGTGTGGACAATGAGCTTCGCCCCGATCTCGCGCGTGAAGTTGTCGCGGAACTCGGTCATTTCCCGGAACTTGTAGGTGGTGTCAATGTGCAGCAGAGGGAAAGGGATGGGGCCCGGCCAGAAGGCTTTCTGCGCCAGCCGCACCAGCACCGACGAGTCCTTGCCGATGGAATACAGCAGAACCGGGCGCTCGAACTCGGCCACCACCTCGCGGAAGATGTGGATGCTCTCAGCTTCCAGCACGCGGAGATGGGGTAACGCTATCATGTAGTTAGAGATATTGTACCATCCCGATGGACCTACCAGGATTCACTACTCTCTTACCGCCGTGGCTCCCTCACCGCCGGCAAACGCGAACAACGACTGGCTGAGCCGCAGCCGTCAGAAGCCGTGCAATACTAGGCGCGTTGACCACTCGCTTACGCTCGTGGCTCCTCTGAAAATATGTGGATGCCCCTGGCTGAAGGGAAAGCCGTTGTTAGCCAGCCGGTTGCGCGATACTCAGCGGTGACAACTCGACTTTGTAGCCAAGCCGGGAGAGGCGTTCA